>OGDN01002103.1_pt1 | contig 27690 bp, 26 predicted proteins | sample 1570271 | NCBI WGS metagenome assembly OGDN01 (sample SAMEA4384481, study PRJEB24528) | human gut metagenome | reverse complement strand
CAGCTCCTTACGGTCTGCCACACCGACTGCAAAGCCTGCAAGATCGTATTCATCCTCCGGCATCAGTCCGGGATGCTCTGCGGTTTCTCCACCGATGAGGGCTGCTCCTGCCTTCTTACAGCCTTCCGCAACACCCTTTACGATCGTGGCAATCTTCTCCGGATAGTTCTTGCCACAGGCAATATAATCAAGGAAAAACAGGGATTCTCCACCGGCACAGGCTACATCGTTCACACACATGGCAACCGCATCGATTCCAATGGTATCATGCTTGTCCATTAAGAACGCCAGCTTCACCTTCGTGCCACAGCCGTCAGTTCCTGATAATAATACCGGATCCTCCATATCTTTAATATTCTTTAAGGAAAAAGCTCCCGAAAAGCCGCCCAGTCCTCCAAGGACCTCTGGTCTCATCGTTTCCTTCACATACTTTTTCATTAATTCTACGGATTCATATCCTGCTTCGATATCCACACCGGCTGTCTTATAATCCATGTCGTTCTCCTTTTCTTGTTTCATCATGTAGTTAACATAACATTAATTAAATCCTTTAATAATTTGCATATCCAACCTGCTGCAGCTTCGCATCCTTGGCCTCTACCTGCTTCTTCAGGTTCCCGGTATAGCTCTCAATCTTCGCAAGCAGCTCCTCATCCCCGGTTGCCAGCATTTTCGCTGCAAGAATGGCCGCGTTCTTCGCTCCGTCAATGGCAACGGTTGCAACAGGAATTCCGGGAGGCATCTGCATAATGGAAAACACTGCATCCATTCCCTCAAGATTCTTACCCGAAAGCGGAACACCGATTACCGGAAGCGGGAATAATGCGGCACACATTCCCGGCAGTGCTGCTGCCATGCCCGCACCTGCGATCATTACCTTAATTCCACGATCCTTCGCCGTTCTCGTCCATTCAATTAACAGATCCGGTTCCCGATGAGCGGAAATAATTCTCATCTCATATTCGATCCCCAGTTCTTCCAGCATTGCTGCCGCGCTGCTCATCACCTTAAGGTCTGAGTCGCTGCCCATCACAATTCCTACCATTGGCATTTCTATTTCCTCCTGTAATTGACGCTTATCTGATCATAAAGTAACTATTCAGAACCACATTCGTAAAACCGTTGCTGACGCAACTCAAGTTTACCTCATGTGGTTACTTCGCCATATAAAATTGCTGTTCTGCTTGAATGCAAGCATTCGCAGAAAGCAATTTTGCATGGTCCTGAATAGTTAAATCATATACGAATTATCTCTTCATTGCAAGAAAAACGAAATATTTTCGTATTTAATCCATACTTTCCTGATCAAACGGAGCATTCAGTTCCTCACAGCCCGCAAGGACAAATCTTCCTTCCTCGATAATCGGAATGACTTCTTCTGTCATGGTCACCACGCTCACCTCTCCCAGTTCATCATACGGAATCGTAATATCCGTATGACAGTTAAAGTAGGCCTTGTGGCTGTCCTCCTTACGCTTGATGGAGCACTCGTTGTCCTTTGCAATAATCTCTTTTCCATCCGGATTAAAAAGGCGCACCTCTTCACTGTGGGAATAGCAGGTATCCCCTACTGCAAAGTGGGGACCGGTTTTCTCTGCAATCAGAATCGGCAGCTTATCCTCTATATGGTATTTTCTTGCTGCCACAAATGCGGTCGTGTTCGTTCCAATCGCAAACTCACCAATCGGAAGCGTCTCATGGTGGAACAGAATATTGTCCTTAATCAGCTTCCGGTTTTCTTCTTCTGCTGTAAAGTTTGCACAACTGTAATCGGTCACTCTGCCGTCCTCAAACCGTAAGGTCAGATCCTTATACTCTAACTCGTCCAGATAAACATGGCTTACATGAAGGGTTCCTTCTGTTCCTGTCAGTACCGGAGAGGTAAACACTTCGCCAACCGGAATATTCACATCTGCCACGCAGTTCTCAAAATTCGTTTCCCTGTCCGGATTCTGCAGGGTATGAAGCATCACCTTCATATTGGTACGGTTGCCGTTCATTCCCTTTACCATCACATATTTGCCCTGATCGAGCACATCAATGATCTTCTGTTGGATCCGCTGATATAACTGGTAATCGAGGGTATTGATCCGGATCACTGCATCGAAAATCTCCGGATAGCGGTCTTTACCTTCTTTGCCATCCTCCTGCCCCGAAGCAATCTCCGGTACCGGGAACGCAATAATTGTAAAGCTCCGCTCTTCCCCGTGAATGTAATTGTTCTGCAGTTCACCGGCTGACGCTGCATATTCCACCAGCATCTGCTGCTGTTCTTTGGATAAATGCAGTGCATGCTTCTGACTGACTAACTCTACCGATCTTTCGCCGAATACTTCCACTACCGCAGGACCTCCAAACGTGCCTGCCTGCTCCTTATATTCCTCATAGGCTTCCCTCAGGGCTTCGAGCCGCACCTGCAAAAGTGCTTTATCCAATATAAGCGCCTGATCGTCCTTGTGGTCAAAATCATACTGCTTATTCGGAATGCCGCCATAATACCCGATCCGGCTCATCCCTCTGCCCTCCAGCACCGAAGTCGTTGCCCGGTAAATGGTCGCTTCCAATCCGATCTTCCGGAAATTCTGTACAGCCCTGCGAATCATCCGTTCAAAACCAAGACTGTAGCGGATGTTTACGATCTTTTTCTTCGTAATATCCTTATTTCCTGTTTCAAAGCCGATCCGGTAGCCTTCCGTATAAGTGTCTGCCATCTTCGCAATCATCTCTTCCGGAAGGGTATTTAAGTAAGCCGCCGTTTTCAGTTCATTCCCGGAAATATATTCTCCAAAATAATACAGATATCTCACATCGGAAAAGTCAGCTTCCTCGATGATCTTCCTCGCAAAATCCGCATGAACATCCAACATGTTCCGGATCTTTGTATGATATGCTTCCCGGGTATAATCACTGATATAGTAGTACAGGGATTCCTTTAAGTGCTCCGGCTTTGGCAGATCGAACTGTCCTTCCTGTTTCCTGGTTTCCTCCGTCTCTTCAAAGCTGCACCGGAAAGAACCGTAAATTTCAAGGAATAATTCCAACCCCTTTAAAAGATCCTCATCCCTGCCCTCATAGGTATAGGGAATCATGGCTCGAAGTTCCCCATATAAAAAGCACAGAATATTTCCATACACTTCTCCAAAAACCTGTGCACAATACTCCGGATTTCCAAAGCTTGTACCGTAATGCTCCGGCAGGATATCCCCGTAAAGCGCATGATTGTTCTCCTGAAGCTGCAAAAGTTCCCACCGGAACAGCTCTCCGCTTTCTACAAGCTCCCGCTGTTTCATTAGCAGCACAAGAAAAGCTGCTGTCTTTTCAAAAAAGCCGGAAAAGCTTCCGACATTACTCTCATTTTTAATTTCTGTAATACGTTCCTTCGCCAGTTCCAGGCGTTCTTTGATCATCGAATTCAATCTATATACGCTCCTGCAAATAAAATTAAGCTAAGTGTAATAAAGGAAAGCACGTTCATCACAATCCCCAGAATCCGGAACAGCCAGAACTTCTCCTGTTCTCTTAAGGAAAGGACTCCGAGAATCAGCCCGGTCACCATAAACACCGAGGCGAGTAATGCCGCCGTTGCATACCGCACCGATGGCTCTCCTTTATGCAAATACGAAAAATAGACCGCTGTCCCTAAGGTGATCAGGGAAAGCAGTCCTAATATGGTTGACATAATACCTTTTTGTGAATGAACTTTATTGGTGAAAATATATCCCTTTGTTCTGTTCCACATCATTTTGTTTCCTTAGAAGATTATTTTGGACTTACTGCTTAACAGTCTCGCTCCATTCACAATCATCATTACACCACAGGCAAGCCCTACGACCAGGGAAATGACTCCTACTGCAATACTCCAGGCTCCGGTGTTGTTCATCGTCTTATATACTTTCTCATCCATAGGGGAATCTCCTTTCCAAAATAGCGGCCTCTGATTTTATAACCTCTTAGCGTGCGCCATATTCCTTATAATATGCATCAATGGCTTTCTTTATTTCATCATCAATGACAACCTGACCCCGGCAGGGACGATTATACAGATGCTCTACGACCTCATCCATATTGACAATGGCTCTGGCATCAATACCATACTTCTCCTTGATCTCATGGAGGGCACTCTTGTCACTCGACAATCCGCGTTCCATACGATTTAAGGAAACCATCAGTCCCTTAATCTCCACATCAGCCTGTGCTTTAATAATCGGGAAGGTCTCTTCAATGGACTTGCCGGAGGTGGTAACATCCTCGATCATAACCACGCGGTCTCCATCCTTTAATTTACTTCCTAATAAAATTCCGGTGTCTCCGTGATCCTTCACTTCCTTACGGTTCGAGCAGTAACGGATATCCTTTCCGTATAATTCACTGATCGCCATGGTTGTTGCTACCGCAAGGGGAATTCCCTTGTAAGCCGGTCCAAACAATACGTCAAAATCAAGTCCAAAGTTGTCATGAATTGCCTTCGCATAATACTCTCCCAGCTTACGAAGCTGTGTTCCCGTAACATATGCTCCCGCATTCATAAAGAAAGGAGATTTCCGTCCGCTCTTCAAAGTGAAATCGCCAAATTTCAGTACCTGACTCTCCACCATAAATTCGATAAATTCCTGTTTGTAGCTTTCCATTCCGGTAAATCCTCCTTGTTATAAGCTATTTATGTCATAGACATTTGATACAATCATAACATGATACCCTTGATTTTTCAACTGACAAATCGCTGCATGGTTACGCTGCTGAGACTCCTATAAAAATCTTTCCATAAACTGTGCAGGAGACATAATCTCAGGCTTCTCAATATCTATATCTGAAAAATCCTTATCTCCTGTTACAAGAAGATCAACCTCTTCAATAATTGCTGTGTAAAGAACCGGATAATCCTTCATTTCACCCTTACGATACTTGAGATTGTATTTCATAAACACACCGGGTAGCTTGCCGGCTGCTGTTTCCAGTCTGCTAATCTTAGAACCTTTCTCTCTTGCATTAGCCATTTGCTGACATCTTTACAAATGGAAATTCATCTACAAGATTATGATTCATCTCCATCATACTAAGAAGACGGCTTGCTGCCCCCGATGGATGATTCGTTCCTGCCTCCCATGCCTCTACAGTCTTATCCGACACTCCCATATAACTTGCAAATGCTTTTTGAGACATTCCAGTTATCTTTCTAATCTCCTGCACTTCTCTTGCTCCGTACTGCTTTACTGGAATTACCGTTACAACTCGTTTGTTCAGTTTTTTCCCTTTTCCATTAGCATCTTCAATTGCTTCTGAAAGTCCTGTCATAATGCTGTTGTATACACTATTCATTGTCATTGCCTCCTAACCTTTTTTCTAAAATGTCAATAAACTTCTTGATTTCATTACGTTCTGCTTTTGATAAATTATCCTTTTCATTCTTCGGATATACTGTAATCAAATAAACTGTTTCATGAATCAAAAAATCAACATAGCAAACTCTTGAACTTCCGCTCTTTCCTTTGTTTTCAAATGCAAATCGCATTTTCCTAAGCTTTCCAGTCCCCTGAATCACCGGTCCCACCTGCGGATTTTTCATGATTTCTAATTCAAGTCTTCGCAAATCATCATCTGTCAACCCCAATCGTTCCCAATTCTTAATGAACTCGTCTGTTTGTATAAATGTTCTTGTCATTAGTATCCCCTTCTCTATCTATAATATACCCTATTCAATAGGGTGTGTCAATTTCATTTTACTGTTATTCAGCAATCCGCTTTTCTGTTTGCAATAGTTCAAGCTGATTCTCGGCTTTGTTGTATGTATAATCAGTATCTGTAAAATAGTCCTTGTGGGCTAATTCTAACTTCAATCTTTCTAAGTTTGTCATATATGTTCCTTTCTATTTTTAGGCATAATAAAAGCACCCTTGTTACAGGATGCTTCAAAAAATATTTTAATATGTTTCATCAAGAAATGCTCTTACATTTGGTGAAATATGTAATTTTTCTCTTTCTTTATCTTCATTTGATAACTTAAATATTATAAAATCAAATTTCTCATCTAATTCCAAATTGTAAGTTACTGTTTCAAACGAATGTGGTGCATCTCCCATCATAAATTGAATGATAAGTTTTTCATTCTCATAAGATACTTTACACCAGCAGTCATCCATTTGTGTAATCTTCTCTACCCGCTTTATCCTTTCATTGATTCTCTCTTGTATATTTTGTATTACTTCTTCCATTGCATTTGGACTATGGTCGTAATTTTTATAAATTATCTCTCGCTTAATATATGGCTCTCTTTGAAACAACATAAACCTCCTATCTAACGATTGTTCTGAAATCATCAATCATTCTCTCAAGATACTCTTCCCCGTTTTCTCCTAATGTATAACCATCTATTTCATCATCTTCTGTAACAAATGATAAAATGTCACTTGTAGACATATCGGCAACAAAATAATATTTTTCAATGTAGTTTCTTACCTCATTTCTTTTGCCCGGATGTAAAGCCAAATAATAGAACAATCCACATTTTATACTTTGAAAAGGCGAATGCTCGCAAGTATTTGCATCAATTTGTAAACTTGGTATATCCCTCGCATCTTGTATAGATACACTATTTAAACCAAGTAATTTTGAAAGAATATGCTCAATATCAATCCCATAAGAATGAGCCCTCATACATTGTTCTTGTCTTTTTTGTTTAAGTTCTTCTGTCATAATAAATCCCCTTTCTCTTACGAAAATAGTTAATAGATACAATTTATATTATATCAATTTTTATATTTACAGGCAAAAGTAAGTTATCGCACTTTTTATCTAGTCAAATAATCATCTAAATCAACTATAAAGAACCATTCCCCTATATCTAGGTTTTCCTCCTCTGTAGTTGAATAAAAATTTTCTCCTATTTCATAATGTGCACTTGCAGATTTTCCAGTAGCACAATTTTTAATTCTATCATAAAACTCAGTATCTTCTTTTCCTAAATCTTGCCCAACCCAATACATGAAAATTCCATCCACATCATTTCCAAATCCATTTTGCGCAGAATACCTATAATAAATAGTTGCTGGCATATATGTATCTATCGGCTTGGCATCCACAACTATTTCATAAATTTGTAAACTTGACGGATTTTTACACTTAGATTTTAGATAATCAAATCCCGCATCTATATCCGAATAATACTCTCTTTCAATATTTAATATTCTTTCTTTTTCCTCCGCTTCTGTCTGTTCTTGTTTTTTAACTATTTGGTCTAGTTGTTCTTTCGCTTCTAACAATTTTGAATAATTTTTTACTTGATTCTTTTGCTTGTCTGTAAGAATAGCATAAGTTTCTTGCAGATTATTTATGGTTTCCTCATCTTCTATTGTAACTTCGCCTATAGCATCAATATCGTTCATCATTTTTGTTGAAACCTCATCAGGTTTACCACACCCCATTACAGAACAGGCAAAAATATTTAATAACAACAAACTCAACAAAATCTTCTTTTTCATTTTTCTCTCCTTTTACTACTTTTTACTACTTGTTGCCACTTTAGTATATCATCACTAAAAATTTAATACAATATAAAAAGTAGCAAGAAAGGGCAAAAAGTATGAAAGAAAAAGCATATAAAATCAAGGTGTCAGTTTCACTTGATGAAGATATTATAGAAGCAATAAAAGACCTTGCCGAACAGGATGACCGAAATTTCAGTTCCTATATCAACAAGGTATTAAAAGAGCATATTCAAAATTTGTCTGTGGGTAAAAAATAGGTCTGCTATAACGCCCTCGCAGAAAATGGGGGGGCATATTATTCATTTCTCATACATTTTATTCATTCTGATTGCATAATCATTTCAGCAATTTAATGTACTTATACACAGTTGTTCGGCTCATTTCACACAATCTACTCAATTCAGTTACATTCATTTCACCTTTGGGCAATAACAAATGCTGGATAAAGAGTACTTGCTACTGTGGACTCGTTTCTTGCAATTGACTCCGCTGTAACCAGCTGTCAGCAAAGCCTCTTTCATGGTGGTAAGATAGTCTTTTTGCTGACTGGAATGCTCTGAGTGACCAGAAAAAGGCTCTTTTATTGGCTTACTTAGACGGTCTTACAGCTACATAAAATACCTGTTACAAAAAGACACATCCTGCTTCGAATAAAGCGGATGTGTCTTTTGTGTTTATTATATAATTTTACTGTTCTGTTTTATACATAGAAAAGTATTTCTGTGCCACAATTTTAAAATTCTCATTTGTTTGTGACTCATATGAAACTTATTTTCTTTTCCACTTCATTGGAAAATAATTGCCTCTAACGATTAGCCAGTGCCTGTTCAATATCTTCCTTCATGTCAAGCACGGCTGCGCGGGAAGCATCTGCAAAGTTCTCTGCACCAAAGCGCGCATATTTTTCCTGCTGGTAAGCGGCAATGATACCACGGGAGGAATTGACAATCGCACCAAGTCCGTCTTCGTTAAAGAAGTGAACGAGGTCAGCGCCCTTACCGCCCTGTGCGCCGTAACCGGGTACCAGGATATAGCTCTTCGGCATAATTTTGCGAAGCACCTTGCCCATTTCCGGATAGGTTGCTCCAACAACTGCTCCAACATAGCTGTAGGTATCTCCCATATGGGTTTCTCCCCATTTTGCCACCTGTTCACCCACCACTTCATAGAGCGGACGGTTTCCGGCATCTGCAATCTGACGATCCTGGAATTCTCCACTGCTCGGATTGGAGGTCTTCACCAGTACGAAAATACCCTTCTTCTCTTCCTTACAGACCTTGATAAACGGATTGACCCCATCGGATCCAAGATAAGGGTTCACGGTTACAAAGTCTTCGTCAAATCCATAATAGGACCTGCTTCCAACCTGCACCTTGCCAAGGTGTCCAACCGCATAGGCTTCTGAGGTGGAACCGATATCACCACGTTTGATATCGCCGATGACAACAAGTCCCTTTTCCTTGCAGAACTGTACAGTTTTATAAAATGCGGAAAGTCCCGGAAGTCCGAACTGTTCATACATGGCAATCTGCGGTTTGACGGCAGGTACAAGCTCATAGATCGCATCCACAATTGCTTTGTTATACTGCCAGATTGCCTCTGCTGCTCCTTCCAGTGTCTCTCCAAATTCTGCAAATGCTTTTTCTTTGATGTGCTCCGGAATGAATTTCATCATCGGATCCAGGCCAACGACAATCGGTGCTCCGGTCTTTTTAATCTGTGCTACAAGTCTGTTAATCATATTTTCTCTCCTCCATGTATTGCTTCAAGAAAAATGCCGACATTTTATAGTCGGCATTTTCAATTTCCTTTTAAAAATCCATTGGATCTTCTGTCCTCATAATTTTCTAAACAAGGACTTCCTTAAAGCTGTCCGCAAACTGTTTGATCCTGGATGCATTTACATATTTCTTAACCTGATCTCCACGTACTACAACGAGGGTTGGTGCCTGCATGACTCCATATTTAGCTGCCAGCTCCATATTTTCTTCGGCATCAATCAGAAGATAATTGATTCCCTTCAAATATTCCTTCGCCAGCTTGCAGTTCGGACAGGTCTTCGTGGTAAATAAATAAATGATGCTTTCCGGCTCTTCTACGGTTACGGATGCCTTGGGCTTATCATAATCGGATAAGGTTACCATTGTCACAATCGGCTTCTTTAACGTAGAATGTGCCACGTCATATTCCTTACGGTTCGCATATTCCTGAAGCTTACCATCGTTCCAGTTCTGCACCGGACGGTAATAGCCGGTAATACGGCTGTATACTTCCGTCACCTTACCGCAGTGAGGACAGATCTTCTGCTCTCCTGCCAGATAACCATGTTCCTTACAAATGGAATAGGTCGGTGACAGGGTATAATAAGGAAGCTTGTAATTTTCTGCAATCGTGCGGATAAGATCTGCTGCTGCTCTCCAGTCCGGAAGCTTTTCTCCAAGGAATGCATGAAATACCGTTCCCGAAGTATAAAGTGTCTGCAATTCATCCTGAATATCCAGTGCATCAAAAATATCCGTTGTATAATCGACCGGCAGATGGGAAGAATTCGTATAATACGGGGTATCTCCCGGCTTTCCTGCGGTCTTGATGGCAGGCCATCTCTTACGGTCATGCTTTGCCAGACGATAAGTGGTACTCTCTGCCGGAGTTGCCTCAAGGTTATACAGATCTCCATACTGCTCCTGGTAATCAGAAAGACGGTTCCTCATATGATTCAGAACCTCCTTCGTAAATTCCTGTGTCCGCTTATCCGTCATGTCTGCACGAAGCCAGTTGGCATTCAAACCTACCTCATTCATACCGATCAGACCAATCGTGGAAAAGTGATTCTCGAAGGTTCCCAGGTACCGTTTCGTATATGGATACAGTCCTTCGTTCAGAAGCTTTGTGATAACTTCTCTCTTGATCTTTAAAGATCTTGCCGCAATATCCATCATCTTATTGAGGCGCTTGTAAAAGTCATCCTTCGTTGCAGACAGATAAGCGATTCGCGGCATATTAATGGTTACCACGCCAACGGAGCCTGTACTTTCGCCGGATCCGAAGAAACCGCCGGTCTTCTTACGGAGCTCTCTTAAATCCAGACGCAGTCTGCAGCACATGGAACGCACATCACTCGGTTCCATATCAGAGTTAATATAATTGGAAAAATACGGTGTGCCGTATTTGGATGTCATTTCAAACAATAACCGGTTATTCTCGGTATCAGACCAGTCAAAATCCCTGGTAATGGAATAGGTCGGAATCGGATACTGGAAGCCTCTGCCATTGGCATCTCCCTCGATCATCGTCTCGATGAAGGCCTTGTTGATCATATCCATTTCCTTCTTGCAGTCCTTGTAACAGAAATCCATCTCCTTACCACCAACAATGGCTGGCAGCTCTGCAAGGTCTGACGGAACCGTCCAGTCCAGCGTAATGTTACTGAACGGAGCCTGTGTTCCCCAGCGGCTCGGTGTATTTACACCGTAAATAAAAGCTTCGATGCACTTCTTTACTTCTTTATAGGAAAGGTTATCTACCTTGACAAACGGAGCCAGATAAGTATCAAAGGAAGAAAACGCCTGTGCACCTGCCCATTCATTCTGCATAATTCCAAGGAAATTCACCATCTGGTTGCAGAGCACGGAAAGGTGTGCTGCGGGTGCGGAGGTAATCTTTCCGGTAATACCTCCCAGACCTTCTGTAATAAGCTGCTTTAAAGACCATCCGGCACAATACCCGGTCAGCATGGACAGATCATGGATATGAATGTCCGCATTCCGATGTGCATCTGCGATCTCCTGATCATAAATCTCAGACAGCCAGTAATTTGCTGTAACGGCTCCGGAATTGCTTAAGATCAGTCCTCCTACGGAATAGGTCACGGTGGAATTTTCCTTCACACGCCAGTCTTCAATCTTCACATAGCTGTTTACCACATCCTTGTAATCCAGAATGGTCGAAGTCATGGTACGCATCTTTTCACGCTGCTTCCGGTAAAGAATGAACGCCTTGGCAGCCTCTGCATAGCCTGCCTGCTCCAGAACCTTCTCTACACTGTCCTGAATATCCTCCACATGAATGCCGTCATCCTTCACCTTGCCCTGAAAATCTGCTGTAACTCGTAGCGCAAGAAGATCCACTACATCATTATTATACTGCACATCGGTAGCATTAAATGCCTTCATAATGGCATCACTGATCTTCGTCAATGTAAAATCTGTAACTTCGCCCTCTCTTTTGATTACCTGAAACACTGTAAATCCCCCTTTTCTTTGATAAAACAAGAGGCTCTGATATTCATCATAAAAGCCTCGTTTATCTAAGAGTTTATCATTGCCCCAAAGGAAAGTCAACACAAAAGCACAAGATATTGTGTTTACATAACAACATAAACATAAATCTTGTGCTGATTATACAATAATATTTTTTATTTTTATCTAATCTGACCATTGACTACTGGCCATCATCCGGTGAATGGTTTCGTCATTCACCGCAATCCGGATCATAAATCAGCGCGTCTTAAGAAAAAGATATTCTCTCTGTGCCGTCTCATCATCGGGGTAGGATTTCAGGTAGCTTTCCATTAAAACGGAAGCTTTCTTATATTCATGGAGATGCTCATAGGCAATGATCTCATTCATCTTGAGTGTCTGCATCATTCCATTATTCTCAATCTGCATTGCTGTCTGGAAGGCCTGCAGTGCCCCTTCATTATCTTCCATATTTAGTTTACATAATCCAAGCTGGTTCCAGACCTGTGCTGCATCCGGGTTACTTTCCAGATACGTGTTGTATACACTGATCGCATAGTTATTGTCCCCCAGTGTTTCATAGGTCTTTCCAAGGAATAAAACAGCTTCGTAGCCCTTCTCATCCCGTGCCTTTTCCAGATAAGTGCGGGCATTCTCATAATCCTCGAGATAGTAGCTGATTCTGCCCTTTTCATAATTGGTCATCTTCTTCGTATCATTCTCCATGGCGGTCTGAAGATAGGCTGTTCCGATCTCCTTGTAACCATGTTCGTTCAGAATACAGTAGATATCAATAATCCTGTCATAATCGGAAGGTGCGGCTGCAATTGCTGCATCAAAGCTCTGCTGCGCTTCTTCAATCTGGTCCTTCTCGGTATATGCTGCACCACGGAAATAAAGGGCGTCCTTCTCATCCTTCTTCATGGCAATGATTGCATCATATACCGCTATGGCATTGTCATAGTCACCCTGCTTATAATAAGCTGTTGCCAGATAATAATTGATGTCATAGTCCATATTTTCAATCAGACCATTGCTATGATTGAGAGAGGTAAGAAATGCTTCCACTGCTTCCGGATACATGGTCTTCCCTAAATAGGCAATTCCCTCTCCCCGATACAGAAGCCGTTCATTCTCTCCTGCTTCCTTTGCTGCTTCAAAACAGGTAAGAGCCGTATCATAATCCAATGACTTAATGGCTTCCATTCCTGCCGTTATATTTTCAGATTTTGCTGCTCCGCAGCCGGTAAGTGCCAAAAGCAATATTGAGGCTGCCAGTAACTGATACATTCGTTTCTTTAACATGACTTGCGAAGTCCCTTCGGATAGTGATTTTTAAGGCTTCCTCCTGCTGCTTTCCCAAAGCCCAGACTGTAGCCTTCCACGGTAACAAGGCACCAGCCCTTCCGGTCTTGTGCCGGGAAAGTATAGCCTTCTATATATTTTATCGCATCTTCCACTGACAAATCAATGGTATCTTTAACATCTTTGCTCTTTAAGGAAAGAGCCAGTGCATGGGACGGTTCGAAACGATCCTTTTTAAAGGTTCCAAGATGCAGTCCCGGGCGCAGTACCTTAAGTCCATGCAGATCCGGTGTTCCTTCCGGAACAAGATACAACTGATCTCCAAAGGTAAGATAGGAAGCTCTCTCCTTCCCCTCCCGCCAGGAGGACTTAAGTGTCTGTGCTTCAAACTGTTCGAATGCAGCGATGGCTTCCGTCATCTGGTTTGACACGGACTGGCTCTTCTTATCTTTTCCTTTTTGGAAACTGCTTCCCTTTTTCATTTTTTTCCGGTCATAATCCCGTGAACGAGAAGCGCTCCGCATCACGGAAGGAGCTTCTCCCATGTTCGAAATCAAATCCCGGTTCATTTCCCGGCCATTCACTTCAGGACAGGAAGTTCCTTCTTTTTGCAAAAGAGCTGCAAAGTGACCTTCCCCATTTACCTTATGCGGCCATAGGCGGACCGTCTTCTGAAGCTCTTTGCGGAATCGTTCTTCCATGTCGTATGTGATCTCTTTCTTAGACTGTCCCTGATTCTGCAGCAGCTTCATCAATGCTTCCTGCCTAACAAGCCCGGGTTCCATTCCTCCTGCAAGCGGAACCGGAAGCAGCTTCATATCCGGATGCTTCGCAAGAAAATGTGCCATCATTTCTTCATCCTCTTCCGGTGCAAAGGTACAGGTCGAATATACCAGAATTCCGCCACGCATCAGCATGGTATAGGCACACTCCAGGATCTCTTCCTGCCGCCCTGCACACAGCTTCACATTCTCTAAGGACCACTGCTCTACCGCCTCTTCGTTCTTGCGGAACATTCCTTCCCCTGAACAGGGCGCATCCACCAGAATCCGGTGAAAATAGGACGGAAAATGTTCTGCCAGCACCTTGGGATCATGATTTAAAACAATGTCATTTACAATCCCCATGCGCTCGATATTCTCAGACAGAATCCTGGCCCTTGCCGGATGGATTTCGTTGCTGAACAGAATTCCTCTTCCCGCCATGGCTGCTGCCATCTGGGTACTCTTTCCTCCGGGGGCCGCACACAGATCAAGAATCCGCTCTCCGAAGAACCGGAAGTCATCGGAGTTCTTTTTCTCCCTTTGTCCCTCTGTATCCTTTTCGGTTTCGTTCTTCCCATCATCTACGGAATTTACAAAATCAGGATCTGCCCTCTTGCAGATTGCCGCCGGTGCCATTGCACTGGCTTCCTGAATATAGTACACTCCGGCCTCATGAAAAGGATGCTTCCCGGGCTGCAAAGAGTCCTCATAATAGAACCCGTTCTCTTCCCAGGCAACCTGCTCCTTTAAGGGCTCTCTTTCTTTAAATACGGAAGTCTGATCATACTGCTCCTTCGTTCCTTTTAACGGATTGATCCGCAGGGAATGTGCATGGTCATTTCCATAGCATGCCGCAAAATCCTCGTATTCTTCTTTCAGCAGCTCTTTCATCCGGTTCGTAAATTGTTCAGGAAGCATTTCTAATTACCTCTGTTCTGTATTTTTACAGCCATTCTGCCAGCTACTTATTTTCCATGTATCATAACAGGCGCAGAATGAAAACAGCTATCCGGATTACATCGCCGGATAGCTATTATTTTAATGGAATACAAAAACTTTTACAACCGGAACTGCTTTATTTTCTTCAGCCGAATTTTCTTCAGTGGATTCACATATTGCTGCTGTCCACCTCTGAATCCTATCCAATCATTACTTCGCCACATCATAATTGCTTGTAAGAACTATTTCCTCAGACAGGGTTTTCTGATTTACCTCTTTTTCCGAACGGATCTCCTCGACCCATACGGTCTTACTCTCTCCCGGAAGCAGATCAAAATAATTATCAGACAGGATCACATCCGCATCCGTAAATTCAATCGCAACTCTCCTTGCAAACTGCTGTGCCTTCACGGTAATCCTGAATTGTTTTTTTACTCTGCTTTCACCTGTTTTACCTTCATCTGCTCTCTCCTGTTCTTCCGTTTCCTCAACATAAGAGGTAAGATGTGGATCAAGAAAATGGAATTTCTTTGGTCTTTCCAGGAGACGGTTTCCGGAGTCAATTACTTCTTCCTCACATTGAATTTCATAATGAAGATAGCATTCTCTGCTGTGAAGCTCCTTCATCTCCTGAATTTTGAAAGCAGCGACACAGGTAGAAGCTAACGGTTCTGCAGAAATTTCTCTGCACTCCGTATGTAATACCCCCTTTCCCTGCTCTATAAGCTCCAGCCTGCAGGTAAGCTTCAAAGGCCTCGTCTCATCACTGGATACATACAGCCTTGCCACCCGGTCTGCACCGGTTTCCACATACGAAATCACCTTGCCATAACTTCTCTTTACCACATAATGAGCACCCTTCCACCTGCCATAATAGTCCAGGGTTGCCCACGAAATCGTAGGATAGGTATCATTGATCTGCCAGTAGGTGCTTCCCGCGCATCGCTCCCTGTGACTGCGGAAATGCCGGATCGCCATTTCCAGGAAATCCGACTGCAGTGACTGTGTTGCATACACTGTCCGCTCAAAGGTGGCAGGAAGCTGGTAATACTGAAGCAGATAATACATGAGCGTCACATTACCCGGTCCATTATCAATACACTTCTGGTGCTTCTCCATTTCAGGCGACACGATATTGAACTGATTCTCATGGATCACGGTTCTTAATGTTTTCATAGATGGAACTGCTTCAAAGCCATACTCACTGGAAAACCGGAAGAATTTACTCTCAATATCCTCGAACGGCTTCTTGCCATGCCATACATCCCAGTAATGTGCATCGCCTCTTCCTTCGTCAAACGGATCCTCAAAGCCGCCCTCTGAGGATGGAGAGGCCGGCCAATAGAACCGATCCGGATCATATTCCTCTACCATCTGTGGAATCAGCCGTTCAAACATCGTAAGATAATCCTGCTTCAGCTTCTGATTCTGCGGAATCCCCCAGCCAACCCAGGCACCTTCCATTTCGTTGTTTCCACACCACATGCCAAGAGAGGGATGATTCCGAAGCCGGATAATATTGTCTCTTGCTTCCAGCCTGATATTATCATAAAATGAGTCCGTCAGATCATAAACAGCACAGGCAAACATGAAGTCCTGCCATACCAGCAGCCCCAGCTCATCACATAAATCATAAAAATAATCATCCGGGTAACAGCCGCCTCCCCATACGCGGATACAGTTAAAGTTGGCCCTCCGGCAATCCTTCAAAAGGCGTTCCGTTCTTTCTTTGCTGCGTTTTCCGAAGATACTGTCCTCCGGAATGTAATTTGCGCCTTTGGCAAAGATCTCCATCCCATTAATACAGAAGGTAAATCCTGCTCCCCATTCATCCGGTCTGCGTACCACCGTAAAGTCACGGATTCCGAAACGGATTGACCTTTCCTGAACCGTGTGGTTTTCCTTTTTCAGGCTTACACATACCCGGTATAGCTTCTGCTCTCCATAACCGTTCGGCCACCAGCGTTCCGGATTCTTAATTTCAATCTGAAAGATCTGTGTTTCCTTTACATCCTCAGTCTGCAGGGTAAGCTCTCTTCCTTCCGGATCATACACTCTGCATTCTGCAATCATCCCGGCTGCATCACTTTGTATAACTTCATTCTTTAAAACCACAGACAGGTGGCTGACCTCTTCTTCATTCTGCTGACGGATCTGTACATTCTGTATCCTTGCGCCATTTACCTCTTCGATATAAATATCCCGCCAGATTCCCATATCCGGAAGCTTCGGGCCCCAGTCCCATCCAAACATGCAATGTGCCTTCCGGATATATTGATATCCCGGCACCGTGCTGGTTACTCCCCACAACGGCTTCTTCTCATAAAGCTTCTGCATATACTTCATTGGTGAATGGAAATAAACCCGGATCCGGTTTACTCCTTCTTTTAAGAAACCGGTAAGATCAAACTCATATTCCCGATGCATATTTTCACAGATTCCTATCTGCTTTCCATTAACCAAAAGATCTGCAATCGTATCAATTCCCTTGCAGATAAGAAGATTTCTCTCATTATTCAGAACCTCTTTCGAAATCAGAAATTCTCTTTCATAAAGATAATCATTATAGGAAAGATCCCGGACTTCGTCCTCGTTCTCTCCTACATAGGGATCCACAATTAACCCTTGGGTGAGCAGATCTGTATATACGGTTCCCGGAACCGTTCCCTGGTGCCATTCCTTCTCCTTTACCTGCTTCATCTTCCATTGTCCGTTTAATGTAATCATTGTGTTCTCTCCTGATCTGTTTTATGATTAAGTATTCTCCCAGCGTATCTTCTACTCTGTCATTCCCATCGGCGGCAACTTAAAATTGCTGCCCAACTTTCATTATAAGCATACAGGCAGCGTTCACAAGCAGATTTCAAGTCAAAAATCGTATAAATATCTTGCGATCCAACGGAATTAATCCGGCAGGCTTCCCGCCAGACAAAGTGCTCCCCATCCGACACGGTTATTCGGATATACACTTTCACTCCGCAATGTGCGGGCACCTCTTCGAAGATAGGCCTTTACCTTTTCCCCATACAGAAAAGGATCATTTTCTCTCACAATACCCCATTCCATAAGAAGTGCAGCACTTCCTGAAGCAAAGGGCGTGGCAAAGGAGGTTCCTGACACGGCAACCGGAACATTTCCCGGACTTAACGTTTTAATGTTTACTCCTGGTGCTACAAAATCCGGTTTTATGTTAACCGATGAAGGAGGCATATTCCTGCCTCTTCCAGAAAAATCCGCATAGGCTTCAGTATAGGTATCATAAGCCCCAACGGTAATCACTCTGGCTGCTGTAGAAGGTATCGTCAGTGTCTTTTCCGGTGTTGACTGAAAAAATAGGGTTTCCACGCTAAGTACAGAGCTGCTTGGCAGATAGAAGTCATACCCTCCACCTTCCACCTGTACCGGCTCTATCATAAAGCTCCAGACCCCTTGATTAACATAACTATTCACCGGTAAAAAATCAAAATATATTTCCTGTCTGACGGAATACGGGGTGGGCTCACCCTGATAAATCAAAAGCTCTGTATCTTCCATCCGATAACGCACGGCTGTACCTAATGCAGAATTAAGCTGCAGGATCTGCCCTCCGGGAGATTGTAAGACAATCCGGAAGGTATCAGTATACTCCTTCCATAGCTGCACACTGAATGACGCCTGATACTCACCAACTGCCAATTCGGTCCGTGGTATATTTCCCTGTGCATCCCTGTTAAATGTTCCGGCTGCATGCCCTCCGGCTGCTCCCTCATTGCCACTCCCTACACAGATCACACATCTCCCGAGCTCTGCAATATTATCAAGGAACCTCTCCACAAGTGATGTTCCGTCATGAACCCCATAGGTATTTCCAAAGCTCAGATTAATCACAAGCGGCATGGAAAGCTGCAGTGCCGTCCGGGCAGCAAAGGTAAGTCCCCTCATCAGTTCTGTAGTCTTGGGAAAAGAATTCGGTCTGCTGTTCCCGAGCTTTACAATCAGCAGTTCTGCTTCCGGTGCCACTCCCTGAAACCTGCCATCCATAAAATTCCCTGATCCTGCTGCAATCGTTGCAACTGCGGTTCCATGTCCGGAAGTGTCCACACTTGGCACGAGCTGTAATGGCTCAGCACTCTGCAATGCCGCATCAATCCGTTCTTTCGAGAACATGACTCCCTGGGTAAAGCCTTCAGGCGGTAAGCTTTGCATAAATTCTCCATTATGATCCGTAAGAAGTGCATCCACCTCCTTCGGATTTAATGTCTGATCCCATAAATAACGGATTCTCGTTTTTCCACCTCTTTCCTGAAACTCCGGACTCTGATAATCAATTCCGGAATCCAGTATGGCCATTAATACTCCTTTCCCAGACAGGAACGGATCTCTCACCGTAACCTCCGGGATACAGGAGGTCTGCTTCCCGGCCAGCACCGAAAAATACAACCGCTTTGGTTTTTCGATATATTCTACCTCTGGCAGCTCCGCAAACGACTCAATCAGAGATTCCGGTAGTGTTACGATCGCATAGCCTGCAATCAATTCCTCTACCTGTATCAGATCCCCAGACAACGGCTGCAGGCTTCCGTTGTATTTCACAATCAGCTCCCAGCGTTTCTCCTCCTCCAGATATCCCACATCCAGCTGTCTGGACTTTTCCCGTTCTTCCCCGGTTGCCTCTAATGACAGATTTAATACATCTTCCAGCTTCTGATTCTGCATCCTTTTCCCTCACAATCCTATCTGTATAGCAGTTCTGTTAGTTAAGGAGACTGCCCGCTTCTGAATTAAATTCTTGCGCAGCCTGACATCATGTATCCGGCTGCTGTTTAAATACTAACAATTGTTACATATATATACGCAAGAAATAAATTGAATATTTCTGACAGATCCGATAAAATGTAATTTATAAAATATAACCAGGGAAATTCGATTATGATTAACAATTCCGAAGATATACAAAAACAGACTGATCAGCGCATATGCTTTTCCGGGGAAACTGAATATCCGGTTCACGTTACCTATGTGGATCTGAACCGTTCCTATATGAACCGGATTGGCTGGAACTGGCATCCGGAAATTGAGGTATTTCTGGTGGAAGAAGGCTCTGCCATTATTTATTACGATGACAGCCAGATATCCCTGGAGGTCGGACAGGGCGTGATTATCAATCAGAATGTCATGCATTCCATTCTTTCTGTTTCTCCGTCCCAAAGCTGCAAACTGTTTTCCTATGCCTTCCACCCTTCCTTTCTGTTCGGTTATGGAGATACTCTGTTTACCAGTAAATATGTAACCCCTCTGCTTCATCATGCGGGCCTTCGGGTGCTTCATCTGGATTCTTCTGACGAGGGGCTGTCCCATATTCTGTCCCTTTCCTACCGGATCGTCCAGTTAAATAAGGATCAGGAATGGGGCTATGAACTGGCAACCAAAGCATGTATCTGTGAGCTCTGGTGTGAACTTCTCAGAAAGTTTCCTTTCACCCCGGAAAAGACCCGGCACACAGCAGTTCTCACCTCCGATGAACTCCGTACCAGGGAAATTATGAAATACATTGAAATCCATTATGCTGAACGCATCACACTGGATGATCTTGCAGCCCAGGTACACATCAGCAAAAGCGAGTGTTGCCGCTGTGTTAAGCGCTGCCTTCACATGACACCGGTCGAATATCTGATGAAATACCGCATCTATATGGCGGCCTATCTGATTCAGAAAAATGATTCTGCCGTATCTTCTATTTCAGATCTTGCCTTTCAGGTTGGCTTTAACAATGCCAGCTATTTCAATAAGGTGTTCCGGCAGTACCTGCAGTGTACTCCCGGAGAATTCCGTAAGAAGATTCGCCAGAACCCGGATTTTCAACCTTTTCATGCTGACTTTTTTCCGAAAAACCTCTCCTGATCATTGATTGCAGAGTTCCTCAGTCTGCTCATCTGCCTTCTGATAGCAGGCTGCAATCTCCTGTTGGAGCGAAGCCAGCTTCTGTATTTTCTTTCCCAAATGCTCTACCTCAGAAGCTACCTGTTTTAGCTGAAACGTCACCAGATTTCTGCCCTGCATGTAAAAGGGCATTTCCTTTTCATAGCTTTGGATCTGCTCTCCCAGCCTTATCGTTTCCTCTGCTGCCGCAGATAATCCCTCACTCTTTGAAGCAAGTGCTTCATAATCCACCTCGATACAGATTCTGTCCGGTATTTCCTTCGTATAAGAATCTTCCCACAATGTCTTTCCAAGGAAGTTGAGTCCCCCTGCGGTTTTGGTTGTTGCATCCGTAATTGCCGGAATACCGGCAAATAAAAAGTGTTTTACATCAGCCAGGGTCGTCTTTTCCCCATTCAGTCCATGGGAAGCTCCACCTGCCGCTTCAATTCCCTGCATCACAACATTGGCTGCTCCTGCCCGTTCCTCCTCCGGCAGCTTCATAATCTCTTTGGAAAGCTCCGACGCATATTTTCCAAGGGATCCCTGCTTTAAAACTTCTTCATTTCTTCTTCCTGTAAATTGTGTCACCCATTTCCCAGTTGTCCGGTCCAGCACCAAGGTGGCAAACATATAAGTAATATCATGATATCCTGCAAAGTTTCCCTTCTGTACCGGAGTCCTGATATAGGTCACATGATCCTCCGGAATGATCTGGTTTCCCAACGGACTTACATAATCATTCTCTCCGTGAATTCCATATAACTTCTGTATCCGGCCCTGATATTCTGCTTCATTGTATTTACGCCGGAATCTTGCATCCGCTTTCTCAGACATTCCCTGCCCGTCCACGGAATAACAGCGGTCAATCAGATCTCCAAATTCTGTTTCCATAGTTACAAACTGCGCTTTATTTCCACCTTTGGAATGCCCGGTTACGATTACTCTCTGATTCTCTGTAAGCTGCGCCTTTCTTGCCACGGTATCAAAATAATCAACGGCACGCTGTTGCTGTGTCGTGATTTCCTTCGTCATGCCCAGTCCATTATCCGGCCATTCTCCATCTCCTGTCCCCCGGTAGGCAACAAAGATGCGGTCATTCTTCTCATCCAGAAAGGTACACGCCTTCGTTCCCTGGTCAAACCCAAGCGTACTGCTCGCATAACATACCTTAAGGTTACCGATCTGCTCATCCTGCACTGCCTGCTCCAGAATCCGGTATTCATTCTGGTACGTACCTCCCGTTCCGTATTCCGGGACACCGGAAAGCTTCCCGATCACCTCTTTTAATTCCACCGGTTCCTTAGAAGCTTCCTGATATCCCAGATACATATAGGTATCCAGAATCATGCTGATCTCTTCTTCTGTATACTTTCTGCCCATATCCTGCTCCTAGTTGATGATATTGGATTCCAGACCGCTTCCCTGTTCCATATTGCCGCTTTCCGCTCTCTGGTAATGACCGGCCATCTCCGTCAGATCCTGTGAATGCTCCGCAATCATCCGGTAAAGCTTATCCATATCCGTCTGCAGGGTTTTAAAACGGGTCAGAAACGTTCCGGACGCTTCTCCCTGCCAGATTCCCTGCAGTGAATCCACCAGGGTCATCATTTCTCCTGTCAGATTCTTTACCTGTGTTCCTGTTGTTGCAAATGTACCGGATGCCTGAATCAGTTTTTCCGGTGTAACCTTTAAAATACCTTCCATATGCTGTATCCTCCCGATTTTATTTAGTAACTGCGCGATGCTGCAATTTCTGCATTTCTTGCTTCCGCCTCTTCATATCTGGCGGCAATTTCAAGCATGACCTCAACATATCGTTCAATCAGCTTCTCAAAGAGAAGCATCTGCTCCTTATCCCTGGCAAACGCGTGGTGAAAGGCTTCCTTTGCCTGCCCCTCCCACATACTGCACAATTCCTGTTCCTGGGAATCCAGTTCATTGCACTTTGCCCGAAACTGACCGTTTAAGCCCCGTAAGTTTTCCGCCTTATTTCTTAATTCTCTTGAAGTAACCTCAAAAAATGCCATAATATCCCTCCCTAATACGTTCTTAGATTTCCAATTGCTTCATTGCATTTTTCGGCACAATACATAGCTTTTGCGTAACCCTCTACCATACGTGCCACCTTTTTTAATTCATCCGCTTCGCCGGATAGTCTGGTACATAATCTCACCTCCCTTTCCATGAAAAGGTCTGCACTTTCTCCCATCCAGCACAGCTTCGTCTCCAACAGGAGCTGACAAATCTTTTCATCTGCCAATAGCCGGATCTGGTCTGCGGTTGTCTGCATCTGATCCGCTAATTCCTGCAGCCTGTTAAACTGAACCTCAATCCATTCCTGCAGCATCCACATTTCCCCTTTCTGCCTGTTCGTAATACTCTGCAATCTGAAAAAGGCGCTCTGCAAACCACTTCGTTCTTTCAAACGGCCACCCCGCCGCTTCCAGTTCCTCTTTTGCAATTGTACAGAGCCGTTCCATCCCTTTTGTTTCAAATTTTATGGCAAGTGCCATAAACCGTTCCACCGTTTCCTGATACTGCGCAAGAGCCTGCTCACATTCTTCGCTGAGCAATGCAGCTTCCTCCCGCAGATATTCCGAACGGACCTTCACCATTCCATCCATATCTCTACACTTCCTGTGCACGCATAATATTGTTTTGTTCCACAGCTGCAAGTAATATTCCCATCTGCTCTGCCCTGTCCAGAATTTCCTGCATGGCTGTCACATGCTCTGTATCCATCCCAAGCCATTCCATAAAGGTATTGACCCAGGTGGTTCCTGCTTCTCCTTCCCAATGCTCCTGAAGCATGGCTGATCTTTCTTCCATCCATTTAAGAGAATCCTTTACCTTCATCATCTGCTGCCGCATTTCCATAATTTCTTTTTTCAACATACTGCTGTTCATCATTACATGTCCGTTCACGGTAACCTTGTCCTTTCTACCCGGTTTTGTAATCCAATATCCATTCTAAATTTCATTTTCAAGCGCTTCCTGCTCAGATCAAAACAAATGGCTCTCCCGGAAGAATACCCTGTGAGATCAGACTCTGTTCCGGATCCATCACCCGCTCGAGATCAAGTGCATACAGATAATAATTTTTTTCTTCAAAAGAAACCTCCTCCTTACGTTCAATCAGTTCTAAGCTCTGCCTGACAATTTCCCCTGCCGGCATCTCTCCGTTCCATTCAAAATCATAGCTTTCATTCAGCATCGGCACATAAAGATCTGCCATTATCATCATACCTCTATTCCTCACCTTCTTTATACGGAATGAGAAGCTGCACACTTCCTCCTCCCGATCCCTTTTTCAAAAATCCATTTCCCGGTGGCTCCGACCGGTTCAACAGGGAAAAATTCAATCCCTCAAATTCCAGTGCCCTCTGCAAGGATGCATTTCCTCCCAGATGAACTCCCCACTGACAGGAGGCCAGGGATTGAAACAATGGTGTTGCATATACTTCCAGATCACGCTGCGGATGATACGCTCCGATCACCACTACATTCTGTCTCCGTTTTCCAACCAGATCTTCCCATTGCTGTGTCTTTTCTTTCTCTTCTCCGCAATAGGAATAAATCTGCCTTGTAAATGCTGCCAGATGTGGAATCATAAGCACAAGCCGGCTTTTCTTCTGCTGTTCCTTTTGCAGCTCTTCCTCCAGCTCCCCTGCATTCCGGCAGCAGATCACCTCCGGTTCCTTTATTAACCCGGCATGTTCCCCTTCGGTATCCAGAAGCAGTATTTTCCAGTCTGTAACACTTCTCACACTGAATAACAGATGATCAATCAGACTGCTCTTTCCGGTCTGATCTGCACCGGATATCAGAAAACCGGAAAGCTTTTGAAGCTCCAGAATTTCAATTGCTCCTGTTTCCTTGTTATACCCCAGTGGTACCCGGCTGCCTGTTCCGTCATACTTCCGGCTCTTACGATAAACCGTAAGGAACTGCATAAGCTTCGGATATTCCGGGATCCGCACAATCCGGTCATAAAAGGGCTGCCCCTCCTGATAACCTGCACCCTCCTTATGAAATGCCAGGGTCTGAAACTCCAGAACCCTCTTTTCCTTTTTACATAATCCTCTTCCTGCAACACCGGCTTTCGGAATCGAAATCCCATGATACTGCCGCAGCACATCCCCATACTGAAAGGGATCGCTTAATTCAAGTGACAGTGTTGTCTTGATTTTATTCCAAAGCTTTGATTGAAAATCTGCCACCCCATTCCCGGTCAGGATAAGAAATACTCCAAGACTGATCCCCTCTGCTGCCATGGAAAGCAGAAATTCCTCTTCCGCTTCTCCCAGATATCTTCGTAAGGTTCCGATACCGTCAACCATGCCGTACAGAACCGGAAGCATTCCCGGATTCTTTCGTATAAAAGTCTTATAATTTTCTCCATTAAGTATCCGTTTTCTTTCACTCCAAAGCTGTCTGAACTGATAAAAGAATACCGGAAGATCCTTAGGTGTCTGCACCAGCGCAAGACAATGTGGCTGTTCCTCATACAAGAGGAACCCCGGCTGTTCCACAACCAGCAGAAAATATTCTGCCTCCATTGGTGTATTATTCCTTGCAATCTGTTCCAGAATAAGGCGGATAAAATGAGACTTTCCTGTTGCCGGTCCTCCACAGATTCCCAGATGCCCCTGTTTCTGCGGTTCATAATACAATACTTTCTGGCACTGATTTTCCGGATCATCATATTTCCCGACCCGGAATACCTGCGCATGGCCGATTTCGTTTTCGGACTCTTCCTTTTCCTGTTCCTGAATTTTTTCCAAATAAATTACTTCTTCCAGCTCCGGAAGCCACAACAGTCCGGCCCGCCCATATCCATGCTGCTCTGCTATATGGTTTACATAATTCTCAACGCATTCTATAAGTGAGTCTGCTGTATCACTTACTTTCTCTTTTGGCAGTACACTTCTCCTTCCGGTTTCCGAAAGAAGAGCCACAGTCTCTTCCTTCTGTTCCTCCGGCTGATATCTGCCGCCACAGTAGCCCGTCTGGAACAGCTGATATAATTCATCATTCCCAATCTGAAGATAGCATTGTCCGGGAGATGTCAGATAAGCGGCATCCGGCTTATGAAGCATATCCATACTGTCCTGCTTATCCTGTACACGAAGACAAAGATGGAAACGGGCATTGCTCCAGATCTTATCATCCACGGTTCCTGCCGGCTTCTGGGTCGCCAGAAGCAGATGCACCCCAAGACTCCTTCCAACCTGTGCAAGTGAGATTACCTCCTGCATAAATTCCGGTTCTTCTTTCTTTAATTCTGCAAATTCGTCAATCACGATAAGCAGATGAGGCAGTGCAGATGTGACCTTTCCTTCACGATAAAGCTGCATATAAGCATCAATATGGTTCACCTCATATCGGGAAAAAATCCGTTGTCTCCGCTTATTCTCGCTGCTGATTGCAAGCATGGCTCTCCGGATCTGCCCACCGGACAGATTGGATATCACTCCTGCACAATGTGGAAAATTCCTGACTGCATTTCCTGTTCCACCACCCTTATAATCAATCACAAAAAAGTTCACATCCTGCGGACTGAACTGGATCATAAGGGAAAGCAGGTAGGTTTGAAGCAATTCGCTCTTACCGGAACCTGTTGTTCCCGCAATCAGTCCATGGGGGCCATGAAATTTTTCGTGCACATCCAGATATACCGGTGCACCCTGCATTCCTTTCCCAATCACTGCCTTAAGACGCTTTTCCGGTCTTGCTTCCTGCCAGCGGACTTCACAGTGAAGTTCTTCGATCCGCAGGCAATCAAAGAGTTCCAGGAAATCCACATTTTTAGGAATTCCTTCGTTCTTTCCCCTTCCTGTCCTTTCCCATAACGCAAAGTTCCTGCTATAGGAAGAAGCTTTCTTCCGGTCCATGGTATCGTACTGAACAGGAACGGTAATCCTTTTATCCTTTTCATACAGCTGCAGTTCCTGACGATCCTTCTGCCAGATCATCCGGCTGCGGTATTCCTTAGGAAGCTCCTGTTCTTTCCCTGCAATTCCAACTACCATAACCCGGTCCGCCTTTCCCTCCTGTAAAAGACTTTGCAGAACTTCTCCCAGAATCAGCATGGGATCAAGCAGAAAAATCAGAAAAGAAACCTGTTCTTTCTGTGCGGAAAGTTCTCTGGTAAGATCCGGGAGAATTTCAGCCGCTGCTTCTTTATCCCCGGCCAGAAATCGGACTTCTCCGCTTTCCGACCAGATATGCGGAACCCATTTCATACTGTGATAAACGCTCATCTGCCAAGGTATGGACGAATCAAAGAAGCAGGCCATACGCATTTCCTCCGGTGAGTGATGAAGCACCTGCTGCCAGAAAATCTGTAACACCCCATCATGCAGGTGTTTCTCTTCTCCTACTACACCAAGCCGGGAATTCTCCCGGAAGTCCACACCAACCGGTACCTCCTCCAGATACTGAAACCTCTTCCATAAGGCTTCTGCCTCCTCTTCCATCGAATCCTTTACGAAAACCTTCCTTTCCTCTGGAAGCTTCAGTCTTACAGGAAAATCCTGTCTTCCTGTTCCAAGACGTGTAAACCAGAAATCCGGATCAGCTTCATACCGGTTCCAGTTCAATATCAGAAGCCGGTTCTCTGCATAATACTCCGGAACCGCCGGATATCTTCGATGCCAAAGCCCAGCTCCCTTCTGTGCTAACATCTGCAGCTCTGCTTCCAGTTTTCCCAGATATTCCCGGTACTGGATGATTCTTTCCCTGTTACTCCTTTGCTCCTCCCGACGACTGGCCAGCCGGTTTGTAATCCCCCAGAATACTCCAAGCAATGCACTGCATACTCCTGCTGCCAATGTCACATACCGATAGTTGTTTCCTGTTCCATTCGAAATTCTGCTTCCAAGAAGACTCATCATCAGAATTGGAAAAACCATTGTAACCGATGGGCCTATGGACAAAATCCACGGGGTCTGTGAAGTCTCCTTTTTCTGTGGTGGATTTAAGACCTCTCTTTCCTGTTCTTCCGGTAAACTGACCTGTTCCGGAATTTTCTGTATGGAGCGTGACACCATTACCGCCCCT
>OGDN01002094.1_pt1 | contig 27758 bp, 27 predicted proteins | sample 1570271 | NCBI WGS metagenome assembly OGDN01 (sample SAMEA4384481, study PRJEB24528) | human gut metagenome | reverse complement strand
GAACGTGGGTGTATTGAACCGCTGCACAAAAGCCTTATTGATTGGATTGTTGACAGAAATTTAAGCGGTAACTTTTTTGTTAATGAAAAAGCTGCACATACAAGAATGGTAAATTACTATTATGAAATTTTTTCTGCCGGAAAAGATAACGAGTATGTCACGAAATATCTCGCAAAGCATATGCTGAAATCTAAAAGGCCGGAAGATGCCGTTGAAATATTAACCAGTATGGATATTCAGAAAACACGAATACGGCTTATCGGTCAGGATTCGGCGATTCGTGAATATTTGACTGAGAATCAGATGTTAAAAGAATATAATATGCTTCTGGCCACGGATGTGCTGCGCTCGGATACGTTTAAGTATATTTTTGTAGAAAACAGAAGATATTTTTACAATGCAGGTTTATATTTTGAACTGAAAGATTTAGGATTTGATGAAGTGATCGAAGAATATAAACAGATAGATTCTCTTGAGATTTTAGCAGGTTGTGTAAATTATTATTATATTAATGAGCAATATGAAAAATCGGAAAATCTCGCATGTGATATTGTTAAACGCTATAATATTCCGGAAAATTATTCGATAATAACTGAAATTGAAAATGAGATTGCACTTAGCTGCAGAAAACTTGTTCGTTTTGATGACGCACTGCAGCGCTGCAAAATTATTTGTGAAGTGACCGGAGCAAGCTGTCATGATTTTTATGAGGTTGCACTTGCACATCAAACGATCGGTAAAGTATATTATCACAGATGTCAATGGAAAGAGGCATATAAAGAGTTGTGTACAGCAGTCCGGCTTTTGGAAGATTCATTGTTAATGACAGGTGATGCGGATTATTCTAAAATGTTAAAATTGTATGTTGCGGCATTTGAAAGGGAGGTCGCATTATCACTTGTCTGGCAGAAAAAAACAGAGCTGGCTGAGCAGCATCTTGCACATGCCGGAGATATTTATAATGAGATAAAATCAACAGACAGATATTATATTAGATATTTATATGTTGGAATGTTTGCGGATGCGGTAAATGGCAATTTTGTGAAGATAAAAGAAATTTATCCGAATTTGTTAAAGATTGCAAAGAGCAATTATGATAAGTCACAACTTGAATGTTATTATGCGATGGCTATGTTCTGGTGTCACGATCGTGATGCAGCTATAGAGCATATATTGCAGGCGGAAAATTTTGTGGATAAAATTGATGCAGTTCTTGAAAAACATGAAATACGTTTACTTAAAAAAATGATTATGGATGAAAACATCGTATCAGAAGATTTTGAAGTTGAGAATGAAGATATTGCGAAATGGCTGATATTTGTACAGCAGTTTATTATTGAGGTAATGGAAGGAATAAGAGAATGAAATACAAATTTGTAGCTGTTGATATGGATGGTACATTGCTGAATAGCGAGGGATTAATTACAGAGAAAACGATTGAGGCAATTACCGGAATCGTTGATAAAGGGGTCATCTTTACGATTTCCACGGGCAGGCCTATTCAGGGAGTGGAGAAATATAATTCGTTACTTCGGTTGAAAGGTCCGGTTATAACCTATAATGGAGCCATGATTGTAAATGCTGAAAATCATGAGGTAATGTTTGAACAGCGTTTGATGCGCGGGGATGCAAAAAAAATTCTGGAACTTGGTCAAAAGTATGATACGACGATGTGTATTTGGGCATCGAATCAATTATATGGGAATAAGCTGAATGATAAGATTAACGATTATAAGAAGCTTTCCGGTGTTGAGCCGGTTCTTGTAAAAGATTTTGATAAATTATTGGATATCGGTATCACAAAAATTTTGTGGTATGATGAAATGGATCGGATTAAACAAATTTTAAAAGAACTTTCGTGCAATATGTTTTCAGAAGTTTCCTATTGTACCTCGAAACCTGTGTTTCTTGAATTTTTTAGCAGCAGAGTTTCAAAATCAGCAGCGATGGAAAAAATAGGCGAGCTTTATGGGATTAAACAAGAAGAAATGATTGCCATTGGCGACGGATTGAATGATTTAAGTATGATTCAGTACGCGGGAATCGGAGTTGCAATGGAAAATGCGGAAGAAGAAGTAAAAAGAAATTCTCAATACGTAACAACATCTAATGATGAAGATGGGGTTAGAAAAGCGATTGAAAAATTCTTTACGGAGGATAAATGAGAATGGAAATCCATATTATATGGCAAAAGAGTTCCATAGATTCGATGATGAAAGTACAATGCGTATCGAAATACGCTAAAATCCGGACAGGTTTCTGCCGGGATGCATGAGACACAAAAAGTTCACAAAAATTATTAGCACTCTGTATTGACGAGTGCTAATATATGTGTTATAATATGAATAGAACAAAGGAAGAGGAATAAAAAAGGAAGATAAATGAATTCCTGTGAGTTCCTTAGAACATCCCAGTTCCAAAGAAACAAGGTAAACAAGCATAGAAAAAAGGAGAGATGACTTATGTTAATGCCTAGTATTTTTGGAGAGAATTTATTTGATGATTTTGATCGTTGGATGGATACTTCCTTCCGTGATGTTGATAAGGCTTTGTATGGTAAGCATGCGAAGAACATGATGAAGACAGATGTCAAAGAGACAGACAGTGGATATGAAGTCGATATGGATCTTCCGGGATTCAAAAAAGATGAAATCCAGCTTGAGTTGAATGACGGTTATCTGACCATCAGTGCAGAGAAGGGATTGGATAAAGACGAAGAGAACGAAAAGAAACACTACTTACGTCGTGAGCGTTATGCAGGTGGCATGAGCAGAAGCTTCTATGTCGGTGAGGGTATAACCGAGAAGGATATTCATGCAAAATATGAATATGGTATCTTGAAATTGTCTATTCCAAAGGAACAGCCAAAAGCAGTTCCAGAGAAACACCTGATTTCCATTGAAGGATAAGGAAAAATGACATAGCCGGTGCTTTTTAGCACCGGCTATTTTTTGTTATGGCGATTGCTAATTAGTTGATAGAATTCGCAGAGTGTGTTCTGTCGCTGTTGTGCTATAATGGGAAACATGTAGATAAATTGAAAAAGAACAGGAGACACAGTTCGATGAGAGTAAACGAAAAGTACAAGGGAATCCTATATATTATTTTGGCTGCATTTGGTTTTGCCTTTATGAATCTGTTTGTGAAACTGGCAGGAGACTTACCGGCCATTCAAAAAAGTTTTTTTCGGAATCTGGTAGCTATCTTTTTTGCATACATCGTGATGAAAAAGGATCAGATCTCGTTTACGATACCAAAAGATGCGCGTAAATCTATTTTCTTTCGCTGCTTTTTTGGAACGATTGGTGTTTTCGCCAATTTCTATGCCATCGGAAAACTTTATATTGCGGATGCATCTATGTTAAATAAGCTATCGCCATTCTTTGCGATTTTGTTTTCCTATTTGTTGCTAAAGGAGAAAATCAAGCCGTATCAGATGATTTGTGTGATTACCGCATTTATAGGAGCTTTATTTATTCTGCGACCTGGATTTGATAATGTTGCCACTTTTCCGGCTTTTTTGGGCATGATTGGTGGAATGGGGGCAGGACTTGCCTACACAAACGTGCGTATTGCAACGAAACATGGTGCACCGGGACCATTGATTGTATTTTGCTTCTCTGTATTTTCGTGCGCAGCAGCAATACCGTTTTGTATCGTGAATCATGAACCGATGGCATGGTGGCAGTTAGCATCTCTTTTGATGGCTGGTTTGTCAGCTACATTGGGGCAATTTTCCATTACAGCAGCATATACCTATGCTCCTGCAAGCGAACTGTCCGTATATGATTATACACAGATTGTTTTTGCAGCGCTGCTTGGCATTCTCTTCTTAGGAGAGGTGCCGGATGTCATCAGTATCTTAGGTTATATCATTATTTGTGGGGCAGGCGTTGCGATGTTTGTGATCCGCAAGAAAAAAGAGACAGAGGCAGAGGGAGTTCAGGAGAAATAGTAAATGAAACAGCAGATGATTGTTATGCATATGTCTGGCGCTTATGAAGAACAGACTTTTTACAAACAGAACCAGCAAAACGTTTATGAGGTGAATTGTAAAAATATCGAAGGAACGAACTGCTATTGTGATGATGTGGCAAAAGAGGAGTTACGTTGCAGGATAGCGCCGTATTCCTATGAGGGAATACATTTTCTGGATTCGGGAAATTATCATTATTTATCCCTTTTGTGGCTGGAAAAAATAGACCGCCCCTTTGTATTGGTCTTATTTGATCATCATCCAGATCTGCAGGCACCATCCTGGGGCAAAATAACGTCCTGTGGTGGCTGGGTGCGGGAGGCACTAGAAACCAATTCCTATCTGGAAAAGGTATATCTTGTGGGTGTAGATGCACAGTTACTTTCTGAGGTACGCTTAGAGGATCAAAAGGACCAGCAGGAGAAAAAAGGAAACCTGTCATGCGAAACAAACGATACCTGTATTGATTTATGGGAGCGGATTCAGACCGGCCTTCCGGATTTTACAGAGGAAAAGCGACCGATTTATATATCGTTTGATAAAGATGTATTAAACAGCACGGAGGCTGTTTGTGATTGGGATCAGGGGGATATGTCATTAGAAGAAGCCATCCATAACATAAAGGAAATAGCAACAAGTACAAATGAATTTCTGGGAATGGATATCTGTGGAGAGGATTCGTCCTGGAGTAAGACGCGTGAAACAAAAACATGCGAAGTCAATGATTGGTGTAACAAAAGGTTACAGGAGGTGTTTCCCTTCTTTTAAAACAAAAAAAGAAAGTGATGCAACGCACACATCACTTTCCGTAAGGGGGAGTTATGAAAAAGTTATGTTCTTTGTCTTTCGACATTATTTATATTACAGGTTACATGTGACAAAAATGTGTTGCCTTTATTAAAGAAATATGAAGAATTTTATAAATAAAATTTATAGTTTAAAGAAGATTATTTAACTCTATTAAAAAATATACTTGCAAAATAGACCCGCTCGCTCTATAATTAATTAAAAGATTTAATTAATTAAGGCGAGGGGGTTTTTGCAATTAGAATTGAACAGATCTTAAAAATGAAAGTAGAAGTTGGTTTTGGGGAAAACCAATTTACAATGTCCCGCGGAAGTTTCAAGTATAAGCAAAGAATTTCTGGAAAACGTAAGCTGGTTTTGCAGAATAAACAAAAGACGGAAGAAGGGTATCTTTTGACGTATGTTGATCCAAAGGGAAAAACGATGGATGAGCAATGTTATCTATTTCGTGTGACGGAAAATGGAATGCAGATCAGACTTGCTTATGAAGGGGACGAAAAGCCGGAAGTCAACCGTTATTGGCTCACATTTGAAACAAATTCTACGGAACATATTTACGGCTGTGGCGAAACATATTCGGAATTTGATCTGAAAGGACAGAAAGTCCGTATTTGGGTGGCGGAACATCAGAATACCGGGCGTATCTCAAAAAAAATAATCAAAGAGAAGATGATTGGCAAACATCCGGATAAGAAACTGGCATTTGATAAGTATGAATCTTATTATGCACAACCGACGTTTGTCTCTAGTGATCATTATTATGTGCATTGTGATGTGAATGCGTATAGTGAGTTTGATTTTCGTGACCCCAATTATACGACATTGTATTTTCAGGAACGACCAGTGCTGATTACGGATGTAGGGGAGGACTTTGTCGAAGTTTCCCGTAAGTTAACAGCGCTTCTTGGAAGACAAAAGGCATTGCCAGATTGGCTTTATGACGGCGTGATTCTAGGCATTCAGGGAGGAACTGAGGTTGTGGATGCCAAGATAAAAAAAGCAAAGGAAGCAGGCATTCCGATTGCAGGTGTATGGTGCCAGGATTGGTCAGGATGCAGACGTACAGGCTTTGGCTATCAGGTTATGTGGAATTGGCAATGGGAACAGGATCTTTACCCAGGACTGGATCAGAAAATTGTCACATGGAAAGAGCAGGGAGTGCGTTTTTTGGGTTATATAAACCCATTTATAGCAATTGAAAAAGAACTCTATGCTTATGCATCGGAACATGGCTATTGCGTCAAAGACCGGGAAGGCAAAGATTATCTGGTGACGATTACTACATTTCCAGCGGCTATGGTAGATTTTACAAATCCGAAAGCATATGCATGGTATAAAGGGTTAATTAAGGAAAATATGATCGGCCTTGGCATGAGTGGATGGATGGCAGACTTTGGAGAATATCTGCCAATGGACGCTGTACTTTACAGCGGTGAAGATGCTGCAAGCATTCATAACCAGTGGCCGGCTATCTGGGCTAAATTGAATCAGGAAGCGGTGGCAGAGTGTGGCAAGGAAGGGGAAGTATTTTTCTTTACAAGAGCAGGACACACGGGAACGATAGCCCATTCGCATATGATGTGGACGGGGGATCAACATGTAGACTGGTCTGTGGATGATGGGTTGCCATCGGTGATTCCGGCAACATTATCACTTGCAATGAGTGGCTATGGAATAGCGCATTCAGATGTTGGTGGCTATACCACGATTATGCACATGAAACGTAGTAAAGAACTATTACTCCGTTGGGAGGAAATGAATGTTTTTTCTCCACTGTTTCGGACGCATGAAGGCAATCAGCCGGTTAATAATGTACAATTTGATGATGACGAGGAGTTGCTGGCGCAACTTCGTAGATGCGGTAAAATGCATGTGGCACTAAAGCCCTATTTGAAAAAGCTTGTGGAAGAGCAAAGCAGTGATGGTACACCGGTGATGCGACCACTTTTTTACCATTATGATGAGAAACCGGCATATACAGAAAAAACAGAGTATCTGCTGGGACGTGATTTGTTGGTTGCACCAGTATATGAAGAAGGGGCAAAAAAGCGGCAGGTTTATTTACCAGAAGATGTATGGGTACATTTATTTGATGGAACAGAATATACGGGAGGTCAGATCATGGTGGATGCTCCAATAGGAAAACCACCAGTATTTGTAAGAAGGGATAGCCCAGATTATGAGGCTTTGATGAAATTAGCAAATATATTGTAGAAAGAAGGAAAAAGAAATGAAATATTTTTTAGACAGTGCAAAAATTAATGAAATCCGAGAGGCATACGATACCTTTGGGATTGATGGCGTAACAACAAATCCGAATCATATTATGTTGTCGGGAAAGCCATTCAAAGAAGTATTAAAAGATATGGTCGATTTTGTTCAGGAAAAAGATATTATGGGATATGAAAAATTTCCGATTTCTGTAGAAATCAATCCACATCTGGATGATGTGGACGATATGGTTGCTATGGGAACAGAAATTGCAGCTATGTGCGATAACTTTGTTATTAAAATTCCGTGTACACAATCCGGTCTTGCAGCAGCGCGCATTTTGGAGAAAAAAGGTGTCAGAACAAACGTTACACTGGTATTTTCTGCATCGCAGGCAATTGTTCCTGCAAAAAATGGTTCTTTGTTTGTATCACCATTTATTGGATGGAAAGAAAACAGTGGCGAGGATTGTGAAGCATATATCAGGGATATTGTGACGATCTATAAGAACTATGGTTTTTATGGTAAAACGCAGATTATCTGCGCAGCTGTTCGCAATGGAAAGCAGTTTGTAGACTGCGCAAGAGCAGGCGCAGACATTGTGACAGCCGGCTTGCAGGTTTACAAAGATAGTATGTATCATCCGTTTACGGATTATGGCATGGCAAAATTCCAGGGTGCATGGGATCAGACGGTTACCGAGTAAATAGAAAATGTGAGGTGTCAGAAAGAAACTATCTGACATAGAAGGAGATAATAGCATGAAAATCGGATTTATTGGTTTGGGAATCATGGGAGAATCCATGTGTGAAAATATTATAAAGAAGCATAATGATCAAGTGTTTGTTTTTGACTTTGTTGAGGCGAAGGTGAAGCAGTTAGAGTCAGTTGGAGCTGTTGGCTGTACCAGTTCTAAGGAAGTGGCAGAACATGCAGATGTTATCATTTCCATGGTGCCTAAGTCAGAGCATTCACGAAGCGTTTATCAGGAGGTACTGCCTGTACTTGATGCATCAAAGACATGTATTGATATGAGTACGATTGATCCGTCCGTATCTGTCGAAATATCCAGAATGGTGAAAGCAACCGGTGCACAGTTTATCGATGCACCTGTTGTTAAAAGTAAACCAGCGGCAATTGCTGGAAAGCTTGGTATCTATGTAGGTGGTGATGAGGCAACGTTTGAAGCAATGAAGCCAATCCTTTCGTATATGGGCGAAAATATCATCCGCATGGGAGATAACGGAAAAGGACTTGTTATGAAAATTTGTCATAATGCACTGGTATCGCAGATTCAAAATGGTGTTAATGAGACGTCCACGCTTGCAGCGGCAAATGGTATTGATATTATGACATTTGCGCAGGCAATTTCTTATGGTGGTGGACAAAATTTTTATCTGGATTCCAAGAAAGAGCCGATTTCAAAGGAGGATTATACGACAGCATTTTCAATTGAAAATGAGTATAAAGATGTGAATATTTGTATGAATTTAGCAAAAGAATGTGGAGTATTAATGCCAGGAGAAGAAAATGCACTTCATGTATATCAAAAGGCAATGGATGCAGGATATGGAAAGGAAGATTTTTGCGCAACGATTAAGGTTGTAAGAGAGCGGTAGAGGATAAAAATGGAGTTGTTAGAAGCATTAAATGTATGTAATGATGTGAAAATTTATTCGGTGGAAGACGCGATTTTTTCATCTTTTGGAAGGATTTTGAAAGGATATGATCTAGAAGAACTTACCACATTTATGCGTGAACAAACACAGATTCCAGAAGCGGGAAATGTGTATGTGGCATCGGTGGAACAAATGGAGAAGATGCAGGTCGCTGAGCAGTTGCGCATCCGGATGTATGGCGGTATGCCAATCCAGATAGGCTACTGCAATGGTAGAAACACGACATACAATGGTTTTGAATATCACAAGGGTAGTGAGATCAATATTGCTGTCACAGATTTTATGCTTGTTTTGGGTCATACCTATGATATTTGTCACAACAAGTATGATGTTTCACAGGCAACTGTCTTTTTTGTGCCTAAGAATACGGCAATAGAAATGTATCAGACAACACTTCATTTATCTCCGCTTCGCGTGAATGATGAAGGATTTCAGGATATTGTGATTTTACCACGCGGCACGAATACATCATTGGATGATGCGGAGAAGAAAATGCGTGATGCCGCGATAATGACGTTAGGACAGGACACCTGCGATGAGGAAGTACGCCTATTGTTGCAACGCAATAAATGGGTGATTGCACATCCAAATCGCGAACCATTGATCAGACAGGGTGCTTTTGGTGGGGTGACGGGGGAAAATAAGGAATTGTTCTACCCGAGGGAGTCATAAATGGCAGAAGTATTGTTTTACGTTATCATCTTTCTTGCAAATATTATTCAGGGTATTACTGGTTTTGCAGGGACTATTCTGGCAATGCCATTTTCCATCCATCTGGTGGGGTATGCTGTTGCAAAACCGGTGTTGAATGTGCTAGGAATCATTGCCGGAATTTATGTTGTGGCAGGTGGTTACCAGAAGGTAAACACAAAAGAATTAAAGCGCGTATGCCTCTATATGGGAATAGGAATTGTCGCAGGCATTTTCTTGAAACAGGCATTTGCAGGCCACGAGAGATTACTGTATGTGGCACTTGGCATTTTTGTCATTGGTATTGGTTTGCGCGGCTTACTTTCTTTTGGTAAATACGCATGGGAAAATGGATTCGGTATCGCGGATAAGAATCCTAAGAAAGCAAAGGAAAGCGCAGAAGAAAGGGAACATGATATCGAAAAAGGGATGACACCGGGGGCTCGTGTGCTATTGCTTTTTTCTGGTGTTGTGCATGGCATCTTTGTATCAGGAGGGCCATTGATTATCACATATCTGTCAAATCATACAAAGAGCAAGGAAGAGTTTCGCAGGACGGTATCTGCTGTATGGATCATTTTAAATAGCATGATACTTGTCAGTGATCTTATGGCAGGGTATTACACGAGGAGTACCTTGCGTATGCAGGTGATTTCCGTGCCTTTTTTATTTGGTGGTATGTTTATTGGTAGTCTGTTGTTTCGGCGGATGAGTCAGACGTTATTTACGGTATTAACCTATATTTTGTTGTGTATCGCAGGAATCAGTCTGCTATGTAAATAAATGAAACTATGAAAAGAAGGGGCATAAATGTTGTGCCCAAGGAGTTATAAAAATATGAAAGATAAATTTGAGGTAGCATATGTACCAATTGGTGTGCCAACGTTTCACTTGGAAAGTGCACAGAAAGAATTTGATAAATCTATTGCATTGATCAAAGAACTTACGGATGCCGGTGTATTCCCGGATGAAATGCTTTTGTCTATAGAACTTTTGCATGCTTTTTTGGATGACATTCATCCCGATCTGGTGATTTTACAAAATATTACTTTCGCGAATGCAGCATATGTGAGTGAAGTGTTGAAAAGATTAGATTGTCCGATTCTGTTATGGACCTTGCGGGAACCGGTGATTGATGGTGGCAGACTACGATTGAACTCACTGACGGGAGCATATTCTGCAGCAAATGCAATCAAAGCATTTCGCAAGGAGCCGTTACAATATGTATATGGTGCACCGCAGGAAGCGGAGGTTCGCCAGAAAATAGGGGCAACCATTCGAGCAGCAAAGTTAAAATATGATATGAAACATTTGAGAGTTGCAGCAGTAGGACATACGCCACAGGGGTTTGGTTTTGGACGGGCGCTCGATTTGGAAATGCTGGAAAATTTTGGAGTGACGTTAGATTCCATAGAAGCGAGGGAACTGATTGACCGGGCAAAAACTTACAGCGATGCGGATGTGGAAGCATATCTTGAAGATGCAGAAGAAAAAATGTGTGGTCTTTGTGAAACACCACAAAAGAATCGAATGGATTTTGCAAGGCTGTATAAGGCATATAAGGATTATGTGACAGAACAACAGATAGGTGCATTAGCATCACGTTGCTGGCCAGATTTTTTTACTGCGTATGGAACACCGGTCTGTGCTGTTTTGGCAATGCTGAATGACCTAGGAGTAGCAGCAAGCTGTGAAGCGGATACGTATGGTGCATTATCGATGTATTTAGGCATGCAGCTTACAAAACATGCCACCTTTTTTGGAGACCCTGTTTCTTTGGATGAAACGGAAAATACCATAACTTTTTGGCACTGCGGAACAGCAGCTTGTTCGCTCGCGCGTGAAGATACTGGCGCAAGGGTAGATGTGCATTGTAACAGAAAGATTGGACCGACACTGGACTTTGGGTGTAGACCTTGTCAGGAAGTGACCATTTTCCGCATCGGTAAAGATGGTGATGGACGATTCCGTTTCTTTATAGCAGGTGGAGAAGCACTTGATAAACCAAAACAGTTTAATGGAACCTCTATCGTGGTGCAAACAAAGGCAAATGCGAAACAGCTTGTTTATGACAGCGTAAAAGCTGGATGGGAGCCACATTTTGTCGTTGCATACGGAAATATTGTTGCAGAACTTGAAATTTTGGCAGAAATGCTTAATATGGAAGTACAGAAGTTGTGAAAACGATAGAAACGAAAGGGGAGCGTATGATTCGACATACTGGGGCAAATATGGAAACTGTGCGCAGACGTAACCGCGCAGCAATTTTGAAGTATATCAATGATCATGGTCCTGCCTCCAGAAAAGATCTGGCAGAGGTTTTAGGCTTAACACCTGCAGCTGTGACACAGATATGTACCGATTTGTTTGAGGAAGGTATCCTTATTGAGACGGGCATCAATGTAAAAAGCAGTGGTGCAGGAAGAAAAAAAGTTCTTTTAGATATTAATTTTGCAGCAGCGTATGTATGTGCAATGACGATTGAACCAGAGCATACGACGGTTACACTTTCTGATTTCCGAGGTGAAGTGGTTGCTTCGGAACGCTGTAAGACGGATACATCTGTAACACCGGAGGTTTATTTAAATCATTTGGCGCAGACGGCGAAGTGTCTGATAACAACATATGGTGATGAAACAAAGAAATTAGCTGCAGTCGGTGTTGGTATTACAGGTCTTGTGGACAAGGAGAGTGGCAGTAGTATCAAGGCTTATGGAATCTGGGATGAACCAGTGGCAATCTCAGAAATCTTAGGGCAGCACTTTGGCGCGCCTATTTATGTGGAAAATAATGTTAATGCGTTCGCGATGGCAGAATTATTATATGGAACAGGTAAAGAACATGATAATCTCATGGTAATCAAATGGGGGCCGGGTGTAGGTTGTGCAATCATTATCGACCAGGAGATTTATGAAGGACGCCATGCGAAAGCGGCAGAATTGGGTCATTTTATTGTTGAAAAAAATGGAGCACTATGTAAATGTGGACGACATGGTTGTCTGGAAACAAAGGTGTCTTATAGTGCACTTTGTGAAATAGCACCGTTTAGAGAAGAAAGTTTTGGTGAAATGTTTATTCAGAATCAGGGAAATACGATTGGCGAGCGGTTTATGGAAGCTATGGATTTGTTTGCCAGAAGTATTGTAAATTCTGCGACCATTATGGCACCAAATCGTATTATACTGACCGGATGTCTGTTTGAAAATTCATGTGTGCGTGAGGCATTGATTGCCGCATGCAGCAGTTATGATACGAGTCTTGGTGCAGATCGGATTCTTTATTCAGGTCTGGCACAAAAAGAGCATTATATTGGACCGGTCGCCATCTGTGCGAAGATGCTTTTATATTCCTAGTGCGAAAAGTGGTGTGCGTTTTGTACAGCAATTATATTGAATAAACAACTTTCCCCTGCATACAATGTAAAAATGAGTATTGCAGGGGATTTCTTTGAAACCATATATTGAAAAAAGAGCAGTTGAAATTGGTACATACATTGTGGAGAAAAATGCCACGGTACGACAGGCGGCAAAGACCTATGGCGTGAGTAAGTCGACCGTTCATAAAGACGTGGCGGAACGTCTGCCACAGATAGATGTGGCATTGGCAAAAGCGGCGAGAGCGGTACTCGATGTCAATAAATCGGAACGCCATATACGTGGCGGTCTTGCTACCAGAAAAAAGTATGCACATATCCATTGACTTTCCGCGTTGGATACACTAAGATTTTTAAAGAGTATACGAACCGATAATGGTATTTGAGGAGGAACAAATGGAAAACGTTACTATTATGGATCATCCACTGATCCAGCATAAAATTTCAAGACTTCGTGACAAGACAACAGGAACAAATGAGTTCCGTACCTTGGTCAGTGAGATCGCTATGTTGATGGGGTTTGAGGCACTGCGCGATCTTCCGACCGAACTGGTAGAGATCGAGACACCGATCGAGACGACCAAACAGCCAATGATTGCCGGTAAGAAGATGGCGATTGTGCCAATTCTTCGTGCAGGTCTTGGTATGGTTGATGGTGTGTTAAATCTTGTACCATCTGCAAAGATTGGACATATCGGTTTGTATCGTGACCCGGAGACTCATGAGCCACATGAGTATTACTGCAAGTTGCCGGAACCGATCGACCAGAGAACTATTTTGGTAGTAGATCCAATGCTTGCAACCGGTGGATCCGGTGCAGATGCCATCACCATGATCAAGCAGCATGGCGGCAAGAATATCAAGTTCATGTGCATCATTGCCGCACCGGAAGGTCTGGAGAGACTGCACAAGGAACATCCGGATGTGCAGATCTATGTTGGCGCCTTGGATCGTCAGTTGAATGAGAATGCTTATATCTGTCCGGGACTTGGAGATGCCGGGGATCGTATTTTTGGAACAAAGTAATCAAGGATCAGATGTCAAGGGGGATGCTCTTTTATAGGGCATCCTCTTATCTTATAGCAATGAGTAAAGGAAAAAATATGGGAAAAAATATTGTTTTGATCGGTATGCCGGGTGTGGGAAAAAGTACTTCCGGAGTTATTCTTGCAAAAGTATTAAATTATGATTTCTTGGATTCAGATCTGGTCATTCAGCATCGGACCGGAAAACTTTTAAAAGAAATCATTGCAGAAAAAGGCATTGATGGCTTCAACGCAGTAGAAAACGAGATCAACAGCCAAATTGATGTGGAAAATACCGTGATCGCGACCGGAGGAAGTGTTATCTTTGGCGCAGATGCTATGGCACACTTTAAAGAGAGCGGGATTGTCGTTTATCTGAGGATCAGTTATGATTTCTTGGATGAGCGTCTGGGGGATCTGGATGAGCGAGGTGTCGTACATAAAGAGGGACAGACCCTGCGGGATATTTATAATGAGCGCACGGCACTTTATGAAAAATACGCGGATATTACCGTGGATCTGGACGGCAAGGATGTGGCTGGCACGGTGGATGCAGTAGTGGCGCAGTTAGATATCTAAAGTATTGTGTGATGGGATTTCCAGAATTTCGGAAACGGCTTCTTATCGTGTAGATTTTCCTGTAGTATAAAGGTATCAAGAAGGGGATAGATGGTAGCATCTTTCCCGAGAGAGGAGAAAGAAGTATATGAAGTTTTGGAGAATGTTGAAGATGGTCTCGCAGTTTAAGGAAAGATATGAAGACGCATATGCTATTGATTGTAAAACGCCGTTGTCGTGTCATGCGTTTTGGTGGCAACATGGTGATATTCCTGAAATTATGAAAAAATATGACATAAGCAGGAAGAAGGAAATCCTCTTTTATGGACCATCCAATTTTGCCAGATGGACAAGAATGGATGAGGATATGAAAGAATATAAAGTGCAAAATCACGCGTTTGGAGGGTGTACGGATGTAGAACTGGTGGGCTATGCCAAGAAAGTTTTGTTCCCCTATGAACCGGCGGTGATCTTTTTCCAGACAGGATCGAATGATTATGTGGAACAGAAAGGTACAAATGAGCAAAAACTGGAAAATTGCATGAGATACAAAAAAGCAATGTTTGAGGATTTTCACAGAAAACTGCCGGAAACAAAAATGGTTGCCATGAGTGGACTCTTGTTGCCGGGACGTAGCAAGTACACCGCTATGACGATCGAACTAAATAAGCAGTTGAAGACATATGCTGAAACGACGGATTTCCTGTCTTATGTGGATGCAGATGCTATGACTTATGATGGAAGTGGGTATCGAGAAGATCTGTTTGAAAAAGATAAGATCCATCTGAATCATAAGGGGCAGATGACATGGTACGAAGGTTATATCCGCCCGGCAATAGAAAAGGTTATCTTGGAAAATGGAATGGAATTTTTGCGAAGATAGTATTAGACTATAAAGCATGAATACAAAAACAATACTACAATCCATGCAACAGGGAGTACTTGTCTGTGATCGGAATGGCAGAGTGATCTATTGCAATCAGGCATACGCGGATTTTGCGAAAATCCCTTTAAAAGAGATGCAGGGAAGAAAACCAGGAATATTTTGTTAATATATATCCGATTTTAGAAGAGAGCAGAGTTGTGGGAACGGTGTCTATCGTTACATCTCTGAAAATACGAAAACTTGAGGAAGAGACAATAGGAAAAACGTTAAAAGAACGCGTGGCAGAATTTGAAAAAAGCCAGATCCGTCAGATGATAGAGATATACGGCGATACAGTCGAGGGAAAGAAGCGAGTTGCAAGAGAACTGGGTATTTCCTTGTCAACGCTCTATGAAAAGTTGTCCTATTGCCCAAAGAATATAAGATGAGTAAATTGTTGGTTTTACAGATAACCATGCTTTTGCTGATTTTAGTAGGAGCACTTATAAAAAGAATAGGAATTATAAGCAAAGAAGGGCAGAAGAATATCAACGATCTGGTCATTTATCTGGTGCTTCCCTGCAATATTGTAAAGTCCTTTATGATTGACTGCGATAGCAATACGTTTGTGCAGTTTGCAGAGGTTCTTGTGATTTCCATAGGGATACAGATCGTCAGTGTGATCCTGGGAAAGATTTTATATGGCAAAAGGGAAGTCGGACATCGCATGAGCCTGCAATATGGCGTGATCTGCTCCAATGCGGGATTTCTGGGAAATCCGGTCGCTGAGGGCGTTTTTGGAGCCATTGGGCTTGCTATGGCATCCATATTTCTGATTCCCATGCGCATTATGATGTGGTCCTCCGGGCTTGCTATCTTTACGCAATCTAAGGACTGGAAAGCGACGTTGAAAAAAGTCGTGACCCATCCTTGTATCATTGCCTGTTTTATTGGCTTGCTTTTGATATTGACCCAATACACACCGCCTGCGGTCATCACCAATACGATTGGTACCATTGGAAATTGTAATACGGCACTTTCCATGATGGTTATTGGTATGATTTTAGCAGAAGCAGACTGGAAGTCGATGTTTGATGGGGAAGTACTTCGTTACTGTTTGCTCCGTCTCATTCTGATGCCAGTGGTTTTGTATGTAATCTGCCTGGCAATCAGTCTGCCATCTTTGGTTACCGGCGTCTGCGTGCTCTTAACGGCTATGCCAGCTGGAGCAACGACTAGTATTCTGGCATCTAAGTATGGATGCGATGAGATTTTTGCAACGAAACTTGTAGTTGCATCGACCATTTTATCCATGATTACGATTCCAATCTGGAATGTGATCCTGACAATGTAGGATCCGAAATACAAAAAATACAAAGAAATAATAGAAAAAGATTGTAGAAAAGGGACAATTCCGTTATACTTTCTTTAGTTAGGGATATCTGCGAGGTTGCATGTGTCAGCTCGCAGATTTTTTGCGGAAAAATATTTCGTAAAAAGAAAAATTAAAAGTACAAAGGAGTTATGTAATGAATCAAAAAGGAGCAATCAAGGATGCCCGCACATTAGGGACACCGAAGATGTTGTTGCTGGGATTACAGCACATGTTTGCCATGTTTGGCGCAACGATTTTAGTTCCAATTCTCGTGAATGATTATTTCGAGGGAGAAGGACTTTCTGTTCAGGTAACATTGTTTTGTGCAGGTGTTGGTACATTAATATTTCATTTCATCACTAAGCGAAAGGTTCCTGCATTCTTAGGATCATCATTCGCATTTCTAGGTGGATTTTCCATGGTAGCACAATTGAATAGTGGAATTTATGCAGATATGACCATGGGTGAAAAATTACCATATGCCTGTGGTGGTATTGTAGTAGCCGGTTTGTTGTATCTGGTTTTTGCTGTAATTGTAAAATTGGTAGGTGTGCGAAAAGTAATGCGTCTTTTACCACCAGTAGTAACAGGCCCGATTATTATTAGTATCGGTCTTTCGCTGGCATCTTCTGCCGTGAACAATGCACAGACAAACTGGCTCATTGCGGTTGTAGCATTTGCTGTTATTGTAATCTTTAATATCTGGGGTAAGGGAATGTTTAAAATTATTCCAATTCTTATGGGTATTGTGATTTCCTATATTTTTGCATTGATTTTAAATGGTGCGGGTGTTACAAACGCAGATGGAAGTGCTATTTTAAACTTTACATCAGTAGCAAGTGCACATTGGGTACAGTGGCAGCCATTTGTATGGTGCAAGTTTGATATCACTGCAATTCTTGTTATGGCACCAATTGCGCTTGCAACCATGATGGAGCATATCGGTGATATTACAGCGATCTCTGCAACCGTAGATGAAAACTTTGTAGAAGATCCGGGACTTCATAGAACCTTGATTGGTGATGGTATTGCAACTGCTTTTGCTGGAGCAATTGGTGGTCCCGCAAATACAACTTATGGTGAAAACACCGGTGTGTTAGAGCTTTCGAAAGTACACGATCCAAGAGTAATTCGCATTGCAGCGATTTATGCAATTATCCTTAGTTTTTCACCAAAGTTTGCAGCGGTAATCGGTTCGATGCCATCTTCAATTATTGGTGGTGTCAGCTTTATTCTTTACGGTATGATTTCTGCAATCGGTGTACGTAATGTTGTAGAAAATAATGTAGATTTCACGAAGTCGAGAAACCTCATTATTGCAGCCGTAATTTTGGTAAGTGCACTCGGATTTACTGATGGAATTACCTTTAGCATTGCTGGAACAAGTATTACACTTACTTCACTTGCAATTGCTGCTATTCTTGGTATTTTCTTGAATGCTATTTTGCCGGGTAAGGATTATGTGTTTGAAGGAAATCCAAAGAAAGAAGAAGCATAATCGGACGATAGCGTTTTGGGGAAAACCATGAAGTCTGAAAAGGTTATGATAAGATAAAAAAAGAGCATAGGGGTCACCTCAAAGTAAGCCCGTGCTCTTTTTTATATAAATATGGCAGAATGTTTTACGCATAATAGTTGATGTTATTTGTCATGCGTCTGGCATAGCTGGTTAAAGATTTCATAAATTGGGAATCGCTGCCGAGCAATTTTTTGAATTTGCTGGCACTAATATTTTCTACAGCAGAAGAACTTAATGTCAAATAGCCAGATGTATTTTCTTTGATGCCAATATTTTCCAAATCCTTCTGGTATTTACTTGCAAGGTTTTTTAGATTCTTGTACGTGGATATGGAATAGGAATTGGTCGAGGATTTTGTGGATTCCATTGTGTAATTGTAGGTGCCGATAAAAGCACGAATATGAGACGAAAGGTCTGTTTTATCAGCATTTTCAAAATCAAAATCGTCCAGCTTTCGAACAGCACGACGAAGCGCTTGTGCGTCTGCATAGTTCAATTGATTTGTTGTTGCGTTGGCACGGTTGCTTTTGGTGGTAAGAGCGCGATAAGTCGCATAGTAATTGCGCAATGTGATGTTGTTAGCTACAGAAAATCCACTCATAACGGCTCCTTTCGTATCGTATTTGAGATTGACAAAAATTGTTTCGGTCAACTCTTATATAGCATATATCGGAAATTTTTGAAAAAAATTGACCGATTATCTTGTTATTTTTTTTAGGCTTTACTATAATGAAACGAAGTTATTTTTGTACAGTGTACAAAGAAAAGAAATGGAGGACAAGCATGGAACAAGAAAAAGTCATTGTGATTGATTTTGGTGGACAATATAATCAATTGGTTGCCCGTAGAGTCAGAGAATGCAATGTTTATTGTGAAATCTATTCTTATAAAACAGATATTGAAAAGATCAAAGAAATGAATCCAAAAGGGATTATTTTAACAGGCGGTCCAAACAGTTGTTATGAAGCGGATGCCCCAACATATACGAAGGAATTATTTGAACTTGGAATTCCGGTTTTGGGTCTTTGTTACGGAGCGCAGCTGATGATGCATGTGCTGGGCGGGAAAGTTGAGAAAGCGCCTGTGAGAGAATACGGTAAAACAGAAGTGTTTGTAAAACAGGATTCACCGCTTTTTGCAAATGTATCGGCAACAACCATTTGCTGGATGAGTCATTTTGATTATATTTCAAAGACAGCGGAGGGCTTCCGTATTTGTGCACACACAGCAGATTGTCCGGTTGCAGCAGCAGAAAATCAGGAAAAGAATCTGTATGCTATTCAGTTCCATCCGGAGGTTCTCCATACGGTAGAAGGAACGAAGATGCTTTATAATTTTGTTCGAGGTGTCTGCGGATGTGCTGGAACATGGCGAATGGATTCCTTTGTTGAAAATGCCATCAAGGACGTAAGAGAAAAGGTAGGAGACGGGAAGGTACTTCTGGCACTGTCCGGCGGTGTGGATTCTTCTGTGCTTGCAGCACTTCTTGCAAAAGCAATTGGACCACAGCTTACCTGCGTGTTTGTAGACCATGGACTTCTTCGTAAGAATGAAGGTGACGAGGTTGAGAGTGTATTTGGCAAGGGCGGAGACTTTGATATTAACTTTATTCGCGTCAATGCACAGGAACGCTACTATAAAAAACTTGCCGGTGTTGTTGAACCGGAGCAGAAACGTAAGATTATTGGCGAAGAATTTATCCGCGTTTTTGAGGAAGAAGCAAAGAAGATTGGCGCAGTAGATTTCCTTGCACAGGGAACGATTTACCCAGATGTGGTAGAATCCGGACTCGGTGGAGAATCTGCCGTTATCAAATCGCACCATAATGTTGGCGGTTTGCCAGATTATGTAGATTTTAAAGACATTGTAGAACCATTACGTAATTTGTTTAAGGATGAAGTGCGTAAGGCAGGCTTGGAGCTGGGGTTACCAGATTATCTGGTATATCGTCAGCCATTCCCAGGACCGGGACTTGGCATTCGCATTATCGGCGAAGTAACAGCTGAGAAGGTACGAATTGTACAGGATGCAGATTATATTTATCGTGAGGAAATTGCGAAAGCAGGACTCGACCGCAGCATTGGACAGTATTTTGCAGCCCTGACCAATATGCGTTCCGTCGGTGTTATGGGGGACGAGAGAACCTATGACTATGCCGTGGCACTTCGTGCTGTAAATACCGTAGATTTCATGACAGCAGAGGCAGCAGAAATTCCATTTGAAGTTTTGCAGACAGTCATGAGCAGAATTATAAATGAGGTTAAAGGTGTCAATCGCGTGTTCTATGATTTGACGAGCAAGCCACCTGGAACGATTGAGTTTGAATAGACGATAAATTGTGGGAATCCGCTTAAATAGTGGGTTCCCATTTTTTGTGGTTGCAAAATGGTTGCAAAAACTTTGCATTCACTCTTTTTAAGAATCTTAAGCCGGATAGTATGACCGGCATCAATCACTCATTCGAGTAATTTTCACATAAAACATTCTACAAACATTTTCGGATTATCGAAAATCATATGCCACATATCTTTTGAAAAAAGATAGAGAAAATTTAGTAAACAGTTCTGACTCGTTCCAAATAGTAGGTGAAAGAGGAAGGTTTTTTACTTTGATTTAGTAATGAGCTTTTTTTCAACCCAAATGTATTACAAAGCTTAAAAAGTTTTGAAATCAAGTTTGGAGAATATCTTGAGATAAAGAATGAGAATGTTAAGACAGCGGATATACTTAAAGAATTAAATAACCCCGAATTACATAATAGGATGAAAAGATGAGTACAACAAAACCAATAAAATCAAAAGTTTGTAGAATAATTGTCTGATTTAAAAATGATTTCAGAAAGTGTTGAAAATGTACCGCCAAGGGAATATAATATAAACGTATGTTTTTATTATTTGGAGGTAAATATGAGTTTTGCAACAACTACTGAAATGGCTGAAAAATGGAGCATTTCTAGAAGAAGAATTACTCGTTTGTGTGGTGAAGGAAGAATAGAAGGTGCTGTTTTAAAGGGAAATACATGGTTAATCCCTGATAGTACAGAAAAACCAGATGATCCTCGCCGCATTAGAAGGAATATGCAAAATACATTTTACAATATAGTGTACCCAGTTAAAGAAAAAAAGTTTTCGACAATAGAGTTATTTGCAGGTGCTGGTGGGTTAGCATTAGGTGTGGAAGAAGCTGGCTTTAATACAATCGGATTGATTGAATTTGATAGAGATGCTTGTGATACATTAAAGAAGAATCGTCCCAATTGGAGAGTTATTTGTGACGATATAGCTAATATCTCTAAATTGGATTTAGAAGATTACTTTGGAATCAAGAAAGGTGAATTAGATTTACTGTCCGGTGGAGCGCCATGTCAGGCATTTTCATATGCAGGTAAAAGATTGGGACTTGAAGATGCAAGAGGAACATTGTTTTATCACTATGCGATTTTTTTGGAAAAATTACAGCCAAAGATGTTTTTGTTTGAAAATGTTAGAGGACTGTTGACGCATGACCATGGAAAGACCTATCAGACCATGCTTGAAATTTTTGAGAATGCAGGATATGACATTCAAAAGCAGGTTTTGAATGCTTGGGACTATGGAGTTGCACAAAAGAGAGAACGTCTTATCACGATAGGTATTCGTAAGGATTTAAAAGAAAAAATAACATTCGAATTCCCAGAGGCACATGACTATAAACCAGTGCTAAGAGATATCTTAGAAAATGTTCCAGAGAGTGTAGGTGTGCCATATGGAGAGAATAAGCGTAAGCTTTTTGAACTTGTACCTGCCGGTGGATATTGGAGAGATATAGACCCAGAATTGGCGAAAGCATACATGAAGAGTTGCTGGGACATGGAAGGTGGAAGAACTGGAATTTTAAGGCGGTTATCTATGGACGAGCCTTCATTAACGGTACTTACTTCACCATCACAGAAGCAAACTGAAAGGTGTCATCCCTTGGAGGCAAGGCCTTTCACTGTAAGAGAGAACGCAAGGTGTCAATCTTTCCCAGATAGTTGGGAGTTCTATGGGAAGGTTATGTCACAATATAAGCAGGTAGGAAATGCAGTTCCGGTTAATCTTGGATATGAAGTAGCAAATATGATATATGAAGCATTGGAAGGAGCAGAGGACTAATGAGTTGGGAATTATCTTTTATTTCAGAGAAAGATTTTACTAATCATGTAAAAGATACGATTGATAAATACGGGGAGAAGCTGGAGTCGTTTGACATTGTACGTTTTAACAAGAACATTGTTGATCCGATTAAGATGATATTCGATAAAACTGTATATCAGACATCATGGGATGAAATCGTTGGAAATGAGATTTTTAGGCAAAGAGACAAATCTAACAATAATGACATCGGATATTTTCATCAGCGTATTTTTCAGTATATAAATAATTGCCATGTTCCTGATAACGGAACAGAAGGTGGTTGGGATGTTATATTTCAAGTGTCTGAAGGAATAACGCTTCCGGAAGGGGATATTGTTCATACTGTTTATGTAGAAATGAAAAATAAGCATAACACAATGAACTCTGCTGCAGCTGGCAAAACATATATTAAGATGCAGAGCCAGTTATTAGATGATGACGATTGCGCATGCTTTTTAGTTGAAGCAATCGCAAAGAAATCTCAGAACATTAAGTGGTCCACTACTGTTGATGGAAAGAGCGTTTCGCATAAAAAGATTCGTAGAGTCAGTTTAGATCAGTTTTATGCTCTTGTAACAGGACAGGAAGATGCCTTTTATAAGATGTGCATGGTTCTCCCAAAGGTTATTGAGAAGGTTGTCAGTGAAGGTGGAGAAGATGTCAAAGTACCACATGATTCTGTAATGAGCGAACTTCGTAGAATTGCTAAGGAGATGAACACAGATGATGAAAACTTGGCAATGGCCCTAGCTGTGTACTTGCTTGGATTTAGTACATACAATGGGTTCTCGGAAGTCGCAGGCAATGTAGTTGATGATGTTGATGAAAATGCTTTGAAACGAATTTATGAGTGTGCGAGGCGAATAGTAAAGAAGGATTAAATGGGGGATGTGCAATGGACGTAATAAACATAATTTCTATAATCGTTTCTCCGATTATAGCAGTGATAGTAGGACAGATTCTACAGAATAACAGCAAGAAACGTGCCGAAAAGTTGGAGATTTTTAAGACCCTTATGGTTAGTAGAGGGCTGGGGTGGTCTGTGGAAAGTGTTAGAGCGTTAAATGTTATTGAAGTAGTATTTGGTGATGATAAAAATGTTTTGAACCAATGGAAAATATACTATGACAGACTGTGTGTTGAAAATCCAAATGAAACAGAACTGGCGAAAATTAAGAGTGAGGGAGATAAATTACTTGAAGTGATTGCTAAGTCATTGGGATATAAAATAACATGGGAGACTATACAAAAACCATACATACCTAAAGGGTTGACAGATAATTTGACTCAACAGCAACAATATATGAACAATCAATTATCTGTTATGAATTTGATGAACTCTTATATGCAAAATATGAGCTTAAATAAAACAAACAAACAAGAAAAGCTATAGAAGAGGTGTGATACATGAAAAAAATAGTGGATAAACCAATCAAAATAGATTTACATATTCATTCGTTTTTTTCGAATCATAAGGATGGAAAGAAAGTTGCGTTTAATACAGAAGAAAATATTCCTGTTCTTATAGCTAAATTAAGACAGAATGAAATAGATATGTGTGCAATTACTGATCATGATAGGTTTAGCTTAGATTTATACAAAACACTGAAGTCATACGAGGGAAAGGAACTGCTTAAGGTTTTACCTGGCGTAGAATTCTCTGTAAAGTTTGATGGGAAAAAAGTCATTCATATTGTGACGATTTTTGATGATAAAGATGAAGAAGGGCTAAAACGGTTAGAAGAGTCGTTTGTAAAGGGAATCGGAAAAGAGAAGTATATTGATGGTGCTTACGAGAGGGATGATTACTTTGCAATCTTGAAAGAAGTGGGACTAGACTTTGTTATGATTGCACATCAAAAGAAAACACCTACGTCCACTCAAAAACCTCACAAATCCGATGTGATGTCTCTTGGGAGAGAAGCATTTAACAAATTATTATTTATGGAATATTTTGATGCTTATGAGTTTAGACAACGCGATAATGAGATTTTCAATAAGAAGTTTTCTTTAGATAATGATGTTAAGGAAAAACTAAGGTTTGTAACAGGATCTGATTGTCATAATTGGAATTTCTATCCTAACTCAAGTGAGAATGAAGACGATGTTCGATTCACTTATTTAAAAGCCTTGCCTACGTTTAAAGGATTGGTAATGGCCATTACAGATTACCATAGGATTAATTATTCGGGTAGTTTTTGGGGACAGGGAAGATATGTAAAAGAGCTTTGTATTAATATCCATGGAAAGAAGAATTATGTTCCTCTTTCAAGAGGAATAAATGTTGTAATAGGTGATAATTCTATAGGAAAATCTTTGTTGTTACATGAACTGACTGAAGAACGTGCTATTACATCATTACCAAAACTAAAAAAGGTTATGAAAAATATCTTTGCCAAAATGGAATTGAGGTTGAGACTAAAATAGCTGAAAAAGACATATTTAAATTTAATTACCAAGGACAAATTCGGGAAATATTTGAAGACGAAAATTTAAAGGCTGACAGGTATTTAGCTGAGTTCTTTCCAAACGAGATTGATGCGCAGGGATATAGAAGAATAGTAGAACAAGAACTGGAAAGTTTTTATAAGCGTTTAGAGTATAAATTTGATTATGATGATAAGATTAATCAATTGTTACCGCTTGAGTTACTTGATGAAGAGGAAATTGAAAATGAATTGGTGTTGGGAATTGAGCTGGAAACGCAAGATATATCAAAACTACAAAAACTTGTAGAAGAGTTTAAGTCTGTTATTTCAAGTATGAAAAAAGGTCTTATTGCTAATTCTGAGTTAGATGAAAAAGATAGAAACTATTTGGAAAGTGAAGTAGAGTTTTTGGAAATACTACTTCAAAAATATAGCAATAAGTATGAAAAGGCAAAATTAGAAAGAACAAAGATTAATGCTTTTAATACGGCATTAAAGACTTTTAAACGCAAATATAGCGAACGGCAAACGGATCAACAAAATAGACACAATGCTTTTTCGGAAGAAAAGAAAATACTGGCTGAGAATATCGCGAATCTTATAAAAACGCGGAATTCTCTTACGCCTTATGAATGTCTTATAGAAGAAACAGAGGTTGAACCAGAAGTTAATCCGGTAGATGCCTTTTTGTTTGTTTCTAAAATAGCTATAGAAAAGATTGATAATGCTTATTTTGAAGAAATTCTAAAAGGTTCTTTAAAAAAGGGAAATAGAATTCAAGTTGAGGAGATTACGAGAGAAGATTTACGAAAAATGATTTCTCGCTATCCTACAGAAATAGATGATCCACTGGAAGCTTTAAAGTTTAAGATTAAAACAAGACTTGATGCTGATTTTAAGCCGATAAAGGCAATAACTGAGAATGGGAAAGATGTATACACGGATTTATCGGCGGGATTTAACTCGCGAATATATTTTAAACTATTAAGTGGTGAAGAGAAAAATAAGGGGATATACATTATTGATCAGCCGGAAGATCATATATCACAAAAAGCAATTAAAGAAGATGTGCTAGAACAATTTAGAAACATGGCTAAAAGACGTCAAATAATAATGGTTACGCATAATCCTCAATTTATTGTTAATTTAGATGTAGATAATGTTATTTTTCTTAGTAAGGAGAAAGAAGTTATGATACAATCTGGAGCACTTGAATATGAAGATGATGAATACAGTATTCTTAAGATTGTGGCAGATAATATTGATGGAGGAATTTATACTATACAGCAAAGGGTAAAACGATATGAAAAAAACATATAATTTTGGTTATGAAAAAGGAAAGTATTATCTCGAATATTCTATGCCTAAAAATGATGAAGGAAGACTTGTTATAGATGAAAAAAAGATGGAACTAGATTCGGTTAAGCTTTACAAAATGTTTTTTGAAAAAGCAACAGAAAGCATAGAAATAATTATTGATAATAAAATCGATGAAAATAACGATGAGCAAGTGCGTAAGAAGGGGGCAAGGGTTTGCACGACTATTCAATCTCTTTGCGACGAGATTTGCAAAGAGATTAATAAGAAATGCTTCAAAGATTAACTTTATGTGGTTGCAATTTGGTTGCAAAAACTTTTAGAAAAAATAAAATTACGTAGAATGAGTGGAATTCTACCACAAGATTTAGACTCGAAAGCACGATATAGAGCCAATATAAAGTATCGTGACTAGAGTTTGAATAGTACAAGAGTACATGGATTATTTTATATGGCAGGTGGTCTATAGGATTGCCTGTCATATAAGTATTTATCATATTTGGACTTTATGTTGTTGCCAATGAAAATCAGAAGAGGAATTGTTAAATTATGGAGAATTCTATTGAAAACATTAGAAGAAGTAAGCAAACAATTTCTGAAATCGTAATTACAACTGTGATTATTTCCATAGGAATAAATTTTGTAGTGTTAGGGATAAGTAAGGAGTTAGATTTTAATAATAATTTGATGCTAATTATAATAGGTAGTATCTTGATTATATTATCTTTACTCATTATTTCTTTTCAGAAATTTAAACAATCGAATAGAAATGTGATAATAGAGGCAGCATTGGAGTATGATAATGCAAATAGAGAAATACTAGATATTGATGGTTATGCATTTTCATATGATGTATGCAAATACTTAAATGCGGCGTTGTCAGAAGATAAAAATATAGAAGCAATGTGGATGAAGGATAGACTTGCAATGACTCATATTTTTAATGAAGTCGAATCAGATAAAACTTTTATCGGTGTTTCGCGTTCAGGTGCGTTGTTAAATCAACTTTTAGAATACATAGTTTTGAAGAAATTGTCCACATTAACAACAGATTATTTTAATAACCCAAAATACAATAAAGATAAGATAACAAGAATACAAAGAGAAGAAATTAATGATTTTGTTGCTTCTAATATTTTTGTGAATTTATTTTCAAAGCAGCCATATGAAAGGGCAGCGTTTGATAATAAAGATTTCGAAAGAGATGTTGTATATAGTATTGGTAAAAATGGTGCAATATATGATAAATTCGAACTTTATGTACCAGTGAAATGTCGGTTTGTTAAAGAAAAATCTAATACTATCACTTTGAAGCACCCGTATTTTAAACTTAAAATCACACCAACTTTTACCGGATTTGGAACGGTTTTGCCGCGTGATTTCGAGAAGAGATATATGCAAATTGAGAATCTTTCAAATATTTCGTGTTACAAAATAATGATTGGAATAGATTTGAAGTTTTCGCCACTTGCTTTTTTTATGAACAAAGAGCAATATTATGGTTGGATAGATAAATTTGCAAATGAGTTGATAAATTATGCATCAATTGATAAATTTTTTGAGAAAATAAGATGGGATGTGGTTAGAACTTTTATGAAGTGTAATAAGTAACGTATTGGCAACAGAAAATCAGTAAGCCAGAATAATTGATGTATTTGAAGTAAAAACAGGGGTGTATTTGCACAAAACTTAAATAAATACAGTTAAGAACAGAAAAGGACACGCCGAGTTTGAATAGTAAACAGAGCTTCATAAATGGCGTAAACAAGCCATTTATGGG
>OGDN01002079.1_pt1 | contig 27958 bp, 25 predicted proteins | sample 1570271 | NCBI WGS metagenome assembly OGDN01 (sample SAMEA4384481, study PRJEB24528) | human gut metagenome | reverse complement strand
TCAATCCGCCGCGAAGCGAAGCGGAAGGTCAAGGGAACTCAGTTCCCTTGTGGGGTTTGGGGCAAAGCCCCAACGTCCCCCGTCTCCCCCGGCGCCCCGCGGCCTATTTATTTTAGCATAGGCTCACGCCCTAAAGGCGTGAGCGTGTGCGCCTTTAACCGTTTTAACCGTTTTAAGAAAAATGACCCCCAAAAAAACTAGATGGCGTAAGGCTAAAAAAAAATTTTTGCGGGAACAACTACCCCCCTTTTGCGGGAACAACTACCCCCCTTTTGCGGGAACAACTACCCCCCTTTTTCAAAAAATCCTCCGCGGGCGAAAATGCCGGTTTGCCCATATGACGGCTCGATTCCGTGCGGGAACAACTACCCCCCTTTTTCAAAACAGCAAAGTCGAGGGAAAAGCGCCGGATTCGGGCGGGGATTTGACGCTGGGCGGCGCGCTTGGTATAATAACGTGGAGACATGCGAAGAATATGAGGTATATGAAGCATATCAGGCATACGAAGCGCATGAAGCATACGAAGCATATGAAGTTTGGCGCGGAAAACGCGCGCGAGGGGGAAGGCGCTATGGCTCGGATAACTGCACTGATCAATCAAAAGGGCGGCGTTGCGAAGACGACGACGGCCCATGCGCTGGCGGTGGGGCTCGCCCGTCAGGGTAAGCGCGTACTGGCGATCGACTGCGACCCGCAGGGCAATCTGTCCTTTTCGATGCGGGCGGACGATACGCTGGCCGGGCTGTACGAGGCGCTGCGGGGCGACGCGGCGCCTGCGGACGTGATTCAGGCGACGCGGCAGGGCGTGGATCTGGTCGCGTCGTCGCTCGACCTGTCCGCGGCGGATATGGAGTTCACCCGCGTGGGGCGCGAATATTTGCTGCGCGGGCTGTGCGACGCGGTCGCCGCGTCCTACGACCACATCATTGTGGACTGCCCGCCCGCACTGGGCGTGCTGACGCTCAACGCGCTGACGGCAGCGGACGACATGGTGATTCCGGTGGGGCTCGAGGTGTTCTCGCTGCAGGGGCTCAAGCAGCTTTTTAACACGGTGGAGAACGTGCGGCGCTACTGCAACCCGCGGTTGAGGGTCGCGGGGATTCTGATTACGCGGCGGGGCAACCGCGCCAGCCTGACGCGCGAGCTGATCGACGTGATCGGGCAGACGGCGAAAGATCTGAACGTCTATCTGTATCCGACGGTGATCCGCGAGGCGGTGGCCGTGCGCGAGGCGCAGGTGATGCAGGAAAGCCTGTTCGATTCGCACCCCAAGGCGGCGGTGACGGCGGACTACGCGGCGTTTGTCGCGGACTATCTCAGGCAGGAGGACGAGAAGCATGGCGATTAAAAAGGGCAGGGCGACGGACGCGGTGGCGCGGCTGTTCAGCGTGACGGCGGCGGAGCAGGCACATGAAGTTAAGCGGGAACATCCTATGCCTGAGACACACGAAGCATATGAAGCACTTCGTATGCCTGACGCACAAGAGGCTCATGAAGCATACGAAGTTAAGCGGGAACATCCTATGCCAGAGACATATGAGGCATACGAAGCACATGAAGATCGCGCGCCGAAGGCGGACGGCGCCTACCGCGCCGCCGACACGCAGGGCAAGCGGGGCAAAAAGGCGCTGCGCATGACGATGGCCTTTTCCGAGGAGAACATGGACTACATCCGCACGATGGGCAAACTGGAGAGCGGCGGCGCGACGGCCTACGTCAATCGGCTGATCGAGGCGGACCGCCGGAAGCACGCGGACGTCTACCGGCAGATGAAGACCCTGCGCCCGGACGCGTGAAGGAGAGCGCCATGGATCTCAAGAAGACGAATTATTTTGACCCCAAGAAGATGGCGGCGCGCAAGCGCTGGACGGTGCAGGAGACCGGGCAGGGGCTGATCGCCATGACCGGCTATGCGTATCTGGGGGACGAGGAGAAGACGGCGCTCTTTTCGAGCGCGGATCTGGATGCGCGGATTCGGCAGGCTTCCGCCGAAAAGCCTCGGGAGACGGAGCTGTATCTGCGCCTGTCCAACTGGCTGGTGATCCGCCGCCGCGAAACTCTGCCGCTCAAGAGCCACGCCATGCAGGTGCTTCAGCTCATCTGGCGCGGCCTCTTTGTGGATATGGCGCAGCAGGTGATCGCCGCCTCCGAGCTGAAGGACGAGCGCCTCAGCGCCCGGCGGCAGGCCGTGGCGGAGACGCTCTCCCTGTCTGACGAGCAGCTCAAGGAGGGCGTGGACATCCTCCGCCAGAACTTTTCGACGATTGCGGCGTTCAACGCGCTGATGACCCTGCTCAGCGACACCTATCAGATTGACACGTTCGGCTATGTGATCGACGCGGACGACGAGCTCGTGATGTACGAGGAGGCGCTCACGCTGGACAAATTATCCGGCCGCCGCGCTGGTCTGTTCGATCTGGCCGAAATCGCCGTGACGCGCGACAAGCTGGACGACGCGCGCGCGCTGCTCGAAGGGGGCTACACGTTCCCCATGGCCGACACCCGCCTGCTGGACAGCCTGCTGCGCTGAGGAGGACGACATGCCGAAAAAGAAACAGGTTTTTGAACCGGAAAACCTGGAATCCATCCGCAGCGCCATCTCCGGCCTGATTGTCGAGCCGCCGGAGACGATTGAGCCGGTCGTATACAGCGTCGATCTGCTCAGCCGCCACGACCCGTATTATCCCATGGTGCAGGGCGAGGCGACCAGCCGTCTGGCGATGACGGCGACGCGGAACATGGCCATCAACCCGATTACCGGCGACGCGGTCATCGAGGACGAGGGCTTCCGCGCGTTTTTTGAGGGCTACGACGGGCTGAAAATCGGCCTGACGGTCGGCGCGCAGAAGCTGCTCTCCACCGCGGCGCTCTACCTGACGCAGAACAACCACTACCGCCCGGAGGAATCCGCCCGGATCGAGACGGAGGTGCAGATTCCGCTGATCTCCTACGCGCGGCTGCTGGGCTATCCCGTCGACGAGCGGGAGACGGCCACGCCGGAGGAGGCCGAAAAGGAAAAGCGGCGCATCAAAAACCTGATGAAGGACGTGCGCGGCAAGATCAACGACCAGCTCGACGTGCTCTACAGCCTGTCGCTCTCCTGGTCGGAAAAGAAGGGGCGCGTCTCGGATTATCAGGACGTGCGCCTGCTCCAGCGCAAGGGCGTCAAGCGCGGGATGATCTCCATTCAGTTCAGCGACGACATCGCGCGGTATCTGCTCTGCTCGTATGTGATGCAGTACCCCGAGGCGCTGTTGAGCATCGACGAGCGCAGCCCGCGCGCCTACCGCGTCGGCTACAAGCTGGCGTATCACAGCTCCGTGCGCCGCAACATGGAGCGCGGCACCGCCGACATCATTTCCGTTTCGGCGCTGCTGGATGCGTGCGGCGATATCCCCGATTTCGACGAGGTGCAGAAGACGGATCGCGGCCACTGGGAGAACCGCATCAAAACGCCGCTGGAAACCGCGCTGGATAGCTGCGTGCGCGCCGGCGTGCTGGACGGCTGGGAATACTGCGGCGCGAAGAAGGCGAAGCTCTCCGACAGCGAGGTGGATATCGGCGATTACGCGACGTTTATCGGGCTGTATGTCCGGTTTCGGATGGGACGGATGAACGATGAAGATTGATTTTTCCCGGCTGGACGCGCTGCGGCCGACGGCCGCCGTGCCGGAGGGCTTTGAGCCCGTGCCCGAGGCCGAAACGCCGTTCGATTCGGGCTATGAGGCCATGTACCGCGCCGCGTGGGATTTCCATTTGGAGACGGACGACCGGCTCCGCGCGGCGGCGGGGGAGGCGCGCGAAGAGATTTGGCTGCGCGCCGCCGCGGCCATGGGGGAGAAGGTCGCAGCCTTTCCGGATCAGCCGTTTGCCGCGGCGCTCTTTGCGGCTGTCTGGCAGGAGCTGGAGAGACGGTACGCGGGGAAATAAAAAACATGAGAAATATGAATCGGAATCCAAAAAGTCTTGATATTGCAAATGTTTTTGGATAGAATGGTTAAAAGAGCGCGATGAAGCCGACGGACGCGGCGCGCGCAGGGGAGGAGGGTTTGCATGATTGATCGACCGCAATACCTTCGAGCGCTCCGGCGTTGGAAGGACAAACAGATGATCAAGGTGATTACGGGGATTCGGCGCTGCGGAAAATCGACGCTGATGGAACTGTTTCAGGCGGAGCTTCGCCTTGACGGCGTTCCCGATTCGCAGATCATCGCCGTCAATCTGGAGGACTTCGCCAACATCGAGCTGCGCGACCCGATGAAGCTGCACGCCTATATTTTGTCGCGCGCGGGAAACGAACGGGCATATGTCTTTCTGGATGAAATTCAGAATGTCCGGGATTTTCCGCCGATGATCGACAGCCTCTTTCTGCGCAAAAATCTGGATCTCTACCTGACCGGCTCGAACGCCTACATGCTGTCCGGCGAGCTGGCGACGCATCTTTCCGGGCGCTATGTCACTATTGACATGCTGCCGCTCTCCTTTTCGGAATATGCGGCGTTTACGGGCAGCCGGGACGGCCTGAGCGCCACATACCGCCGCTATCTGGAGACGAGCTTTCCCTATGCCACCGAGCTGGGCGGCGACCGGAAGGCGATTGAGGAATACCTGAGCGGCATCTATCACACGGTCGTGCTGAAGGACGTCGTGGGGAGACTGAAAAACGCCGATCCGATGATGTTGGAAAGCGTTCTGCGGTTCGTGTACAGCAGCACGGGCAGCCCGATTTCCACCAAGAAAATTTCGGATACGATGGGCTCCGACGGACGGAAGCTCGACGTGCGCACGGTTGAAAAATATCTGTCGGCGTTTGTGGACAGCTACATCGTCTATCAGGCGCGGCGCTATGACATCCGCGGCAAGCAGCATCTTAAGACGCTTGAAAAGTATTATGCCGTGGATATCGGACTGCGGTATTATCTGCTGGGCGGGCGCTATGCGGATACCGGCCACATCCTCGAAAACGTGATTTATCTTGAACTGCTCCGCCGCGAATATGACGTGTATATCGGCAAGCTCGACGAGTTGGAAGTCGATTTTGTCGCCGTCAATCAGACGGGAACGCTCTATGTGCAGGTTGCCGCGTCCGTGCGGGATGAACATACGCTCGCGCGCGAATTGAGGCCGCTGCAAAAAATCCGGGATTCATACCCCAAACTGATTTTGACGCTTGACGACGACCCGCCCGCCGATTACGAGGGCATACGCCGCATCAACGCGCTGGAATGGCTGATTGATTTGCCGTAAAGGTGGAGAGGGATGTTGCGCCGAAATTTTTTTCATATGTCCTGCACCCGGAGTTGTATACGAGGCTTTGAGAGGAAGCGTGAAGCCCCAGACCTCCCTCCTCGAGGGAGCGGGACCGCCCGCAGGCGGTGGAAGGAGTAGCCGCGCTCCGCTAGGCCTAGGGGATTAGGGGGAGATTTCGAATTTCTCCCCCTTAAATCCCCTAGGAACCCCATAACCCCCTTTGAAACGAGCAGGGTTGCGACCCTGCACCCGGAGTTGTATAAAGAGCTTCGAGAGGACGCGAATCCCCCCAGACCTCCCTCCTCGAGGGAGGGGGACCGCCGCAGCGGTGGAAGGAGTAAACGCAGGCGGTGGAAGGCGTTCATCCCCATCGTTTTTATGCCGAACATCCTTCTACTTTCCGATGCGCAGTCGGCATACGAGGCACAAGAAGCATATGAAGCACAAGAGCCGATTTTTCTTGAAAGACGATCGGCTCTTTTTGAGTGGAAATTTCACAAATCGGCGTTTTTCTAAAGTTTCAAGTGCTTTCAAATTTCAAAATACGTTGATTCGATGAAAATTCTATGGTAAAATGAGCGCAGCAATTTCATTTTGCCGCCGTCCGGCGCAGAAAGGAGCTTCCCATGAACAATCGAGCAGGCGCGTTTGTCAGTAACCTCACCGGCGAAATGGCCTATCAATCCTTTCGGCCTGCGCCGCTTCCGCCGAATCCGCCCATCGCGCTCAGCGGCGAATTGGTCGCAAAGCTGGTTGACGCCAACAAAAAGCTGGCCGCGTTGGACGGCCTGTCCGCCCGGATTCCGAACATGGATTTATTTGTGTCCATGTATGTCCGCAAGGAGGCGCTGCTGTCGTCGCAGATTGAGGGAACCCAGTGCACGCTGGACGATATCCTCAATCCGCTGATGGAGGAAAACACGAATCGGAACGTTTCGGACGTTGTGAACTACATCAAGGCGACGGAGTTTGCGCTGAACCGCTTACATTCGCTTCCGCTGTGCAATCGACTCATCAAGGAGACGCACGCCGTTCTGATGGAGGGCGTGCGGGGGCAGGAGAAGAGCCCCGGCGAATTCCGCTATTCGCAAAACTGGATTGGCGGGCAGGGCAGCACGATTCAAAATGCCCGCTACATTCCGCCCAACCCGGAGGACATGCAGACGGCTATGTCCGATCTGGAGAAATACATGAACGGCGACGATTTGCTGGATCCCCTGATTCAGGCGGCGCTCATTCACTATCAGTTTGAGACAACGCACCCGTTTCTTGACGGAAACGGCCGGGTCGGTCGGCTGCTAATCACCCTGTTCCTGATGGAAAAGGGAATTCTGTCTCGCCCCGCGCTGTACATCTCCTATTTTCTGAAAATGAACCGGATTGAGTATTACGACCGGATGACGCAGGTTCGCAAGACCGGCGACTATGAGCAGTGGGTGATGTTCTTCCTGCAAGCGCTTTCCGATTCGGCCGGAGACGCCATTCAAACCATCGACGCGCTGACCGCGCTGCACAATCAAAGCGTGGCCAGGCTGGGGGCGTTTTCCAAACGACAGCAGACAAACCTGCTCAAGTTGTTTGCGTACATCGAAACCAACCCGATCATCGACATTCAGAAAACCGCCGCGGCCTTGGGGCTGTCTTACAACACGGTTTCAAAAATGGTGACGATCCTTGTGGACGAGGGGATTTTGCGGCAGACAGACAAGGCCGGAAAGGCAAAAATCTATTCCTATGCCGACTATCTCGACATTCTCCGGAAGGACACCTGATGGTTTTTGAAGAAAAACATCATATGCCTTGGGCATATGATGCATATGAAGCATACGAAGCTGAATTTTCGGGAGGACGTGGTGAACGCCTTCCACCGCCGATACGACGCAGGCCAAACAGACCGCCGCGACCGAAGCCAGCAAGGCCATGGCCGAAAAGGTGCATGCAAAGACGCTGGCGCTGTATGAAGACCTGCTGGGGAAGAAGTAAGGAGAAGCGGCTTTCCGATAGATTGCTTTCAAACACGGGCGGACGCGCATTGGCGCGTCCGTTTGTATTTTCATTGCGCGCCCGGCATGGGCGAAAACTGGGGGAATTGGGGGCAGAGCCACCAACAAGCGGATGAACAAAAGGGGACCGATGTGCCCTGCTTGCGGGGAACGGAAGAACATGGAATCGGGAGATTCGATCATGTACAATCAATCGACCGCGCGAGCGAGGCTTTGATGGTTTGCAGACCTTGACGGCGGTGACGGCTGGCTCAGCCCGCCATTTTTTTTGAAAACGAAAAAAAATGTAAAAAAAAACATCCTCTTTTTATTCAAACGGTATTGATGAAATCGTTTTCATGTGATATTATTCGATTAACAAAGGAAAACGCTTTCATTGTGTGCAGAGAAAGGAGGAAAAGAAGACGAATCTGTTTTCGTTGGAAGGGAAGAACGCGGTGGTTACCGGGTGCGCGACCGGCATCGGTCAGGGCCTTGCTGTGGGGCTGGCTAAGGCGGGCGCAAAAATCCTGGCGTTTGACATCGCGGATCTTTCCGAAACAAAGCAAAAGGTGGAAGAGGTCGGAGGTGAATGTCAGCTTTACCATGTAGATTTATCAAACAGCGCCATGATCGACGAAGTATGGCATTTGGCTGTTGAAGAAAATCAACATATTGATATCCTGTTTAACAACGCGGGCATGCAGCATCGCGAAAGCGTGTTGACCTATCCGGAAGACGTGTTCGACCGCGTGATTGCCGTCAATTTGAAATCCGCGTTTCTGATGGCGCAAAAGGCAGCGAACCATTTTAAGGAAAGGGGCTGCCGTGGCAAAATCATCAACACGGCTTCTCTGTTTTCGACGTTTGGCGGTGTGGATGTCAGCGGCTACACCTGTTCCAAGGGCGGCATGCTTTCCCTGACGCGGGCGCTGTCCAACGAGCTGGCGCCGTATGGCATTTGCGTCAACGCGCTGGCGCCGGGCTACATCCTGACTGAATTGACTCGGGCGGTTTACAGCAATCCCGAAAAAAGCAGGCCGATCAACGAGCGCATCCCCATGGGGCGTTGGGGCAATCCGGACGACTTTGAAGGCATTGCCGTTTTTCTGGCCTCGCAGGCTTCTGATTATATCACCGGCGCCATGATCCCGGTGGACGGCGGATATACCGCAAGATAATGAAAGGAAGAAGAACATGAAAAAAAGAATGATCGCCATTGCAGCGTCTATGATGATGATGCTCGGGCTCGGCACGGCGATGGCCGACGATCCGATCACCCTCCGTCTCTCCAACAACCAGCCGGATGGCAACGTGACGACGCAGGCGTGCGAGTGGTTCGCCGAGCAGGTGAAGGAACGCACGAACGGCCGAATCGAGATTCAGGTGTACAACAACGGCACGCTGGGCGACGCGGTTTCCTGTCTGGAGCAGGCGCAGTATGGCGGCATGGATATCATCAAGGCCGACCTTTCCACGATGACAAACTTTGTTGATGATTACAACGCGCTGATGATGCCGTATATCTACACCGATCTAGAGCATTTCTGGAAGGTTCATGGCGGCGAAATCGGCATGGGCATCCTCCGCGGCGACGCGATGAAGAATGTCGGCCTCTACGGCCTGACGTATTACGACGCGGGCTCCCGCTGCTTCTTCAGCTCCAAGCCGATTCATTCTCCGGCGGATATGAAGGGCATGCTGGTTCGCGTGCAGGAATCCGAGCTGATGATGTCCATGGTTGAAAAGCTGGGCGCAAGCTCGATCGCCATTGCGTATTCCGAGTGCTACTCCTCCCTGCAGACCGGCGTTTGCGACGCGGCGGAGAACTCCATCGTCAATTATCTGGACATGTCCTTCTATGAGGTCGCCCCATATTACATCAAGGACGACCACACCCGTTCGGCCGACATTCTGGTTATGAGCCAGAAAACCCGCGAAAAGCTGAGCGAAGAGGATCTTGCGATTATCGACCAGACCGCGCTGGATTCCTGGGAATACCAGAAAGAGCTCTGGGCTAACGCGGAGAAGGAAAACGAGCAGAAGCTGCTGGACACTGGCAAGGTTGAAATCTACACCCCGACCGACGAGGAAGCGGCTGAATTCCGCGACGCCTGCACGCCGATCTGGTACAGCTACGAAGGCGGCAAGTACACCGACCTGGTTGATCAGATTCAGGCCGCGGCCGAATAAAAAAACATGGAGAGGACGGAGCGGAAATGCGTATCCGCTCCGTCCTCTTTCTCTGACAGGGAATAGGAGTTGAAATCGCGTATGACGGAAAAGCTGAAAAAAACGCTTCTATTGATTTACAGGTGGATTTACAGAATCATATTCGGCTACGCGCGGATCTCGCTTGTCGCCGTGGTAGGCATTGTCAGCGCGCAGGTTGTGGCCAGAAATATTTTCAAATCCAATATCCGCTGGAATCAGGAAGTCGCGCTGCTCCTGACCATCTGGATGGCTTTTCTGGGGCTGAGCATCGGCGTGGACAAAGGGCTGCATATTAAGGTGGAGCTGTTCTTCAGCATGTTTCCCAAAGCCGTTCAGAAGGCGCTGGATCGCCTGAACCAGATTCTGCTGCTGCTGGTCGGCCTGTTTTTCACCTATTACGGCACGGCGCTCATCCTTTCGACGACACATTCTAAAATGACGGTCACGCGCTGGCCGGCCTGCATGATGTATCTGATGATTCCGGTTGCGGGCGTCACGATGATCTATTTCGTTCTGATGAAGATGCTGGGCATCGAAGACGAAACGGACGCGCAAAAGAAAGGAGAAGCCTGAACATGAACGGTATCGCCATTGCGATTTTGCTTCTGACCTTCGTTTTTCTGCTGGTCATCAAATGCCCGATTACGTTTTCCATGGTCATTTCCACCAGTCTGGCCATGCTGTATCTGGATATCCCGGTTATGACGATGGTGCAGCAGATGTGCAAGCAGCTCAATTCGTTCACCCTGCTGGCCATTCCGTTCTTTATCCTGATGGGCGAGCTGATGGCGCAGGGCGGCATTTCGAGCCGTCTGCTGAAATTTGCGGATGTGTGCGTCGGCCGTTTTACGGGCGGTCTGGCGCATGTCAACGTGCTGGCCTCGATGCTCTTCGGCGGCATTTCAGGTTCCGCCATTGCGGACGTTTCCTCCCTGGGCGTCATTGAAATCCCTATGATGACGGACGCGGGCTATGACGTCGATTTTTCAACGGCTGTCACGGTGACGAGCGCCTGTCAGGGTCTGATTATTCCGCCGTCGCACAACATGGTGCTCTATGCCATGGTTGCGGGCGGCGTATCGGTCGGCAAGCTGTTCTGCGCGGGATATGTGCCGGGTATTCTGCTGGGCGTGAGCCTGATGGTCTGCTGCTACTTCATCTCCAAGAAGAAAAATTACGGCAAGGGGAAAAAGCTGCCGCTGAAGGAAGCGCTTGCCGTGACCAAAGATACGGTGCTGGCCATGCTGGCGATGGTCATCGTCATCGGCGGCGTTTCTGCCGGCGTCTTCACGACGACGGAATCCGCGGCGATTGCCTGCCTGTATTGCGCGTTCATCGGTCTGTTCGTGTACCGTCAGATGACGCTCAAGGATATTCCGGCCATTCTGGGTCGAACGGTCAGAACCCTTGCGATGATCTACGGCCTGATCGCGGCGGCGGGCGCCTTTGGCTGGATGATGACGTACCTGAACGTGCCGCAGATTGCGACCAACTTCCTGCTCAGCGTGAGCACGAATAAATATGTCATTCTGCTGCTGATTAACATCATCCTGCTTGTCCTTGGCTGCTTTATGGATTTGACGCCGCTGGTGCTCATTATGACGCCGATTCTGCTGCCGGTGGTCAAGAGCTTTGGCATGGATCCGGTTCAGTTCGGCGTGGTGATGATGCTCAACCTCGGCATTGGCCTTTGCACGCCGCCGGTCGGTACGGCGCTCTTTACGGGCTGCGCGATTGCGGGGCGCAAGATCGAGAGCGTTTCCAAAGCGACGCTGCCGCTGTATGTTCCGATGCTGGTTGTGCTGCTGCTGGTCACCTATATTCCGGGGCTGACGATGGCGCTGCCGAATCTGCTGATGAAGTAACGGGGTGGGGAAGCTTATGAAAACGGCATTGGTAACCGGCGGAAGCCGGGGAATCGGGCTGGCCATCGCCCTTGAACTGGGGCGCTCCGGCTATGCGGTGGCCATCATGGCGACCAAGCCGGAATCCGCCTATCCGCAGAGCACGCAGAAGCTGCGCGAGGCGGGCGTTTCGTATAGCTGGCACGCGGGCGATATCGCAAATACCGAAGATCGGCTCCGCGTGGTGGACGAGGTGGCGGCGCTGCACGGCCGGATTGACGTGCTGGTCAACAACGCCGGCGTTGCGCCGAAGGAGCGCAGCGATTTGCTCCAAATGACGGAAGAGAGCTTTGATTACGTCGTGGGCACCAACACAAAGGGCAACATGTTTATGACCCAAGCGGTGGCCCGCCAGATGATACAGGCCAGGACGGCCGGCATTATCGTCAATATTTCTTCCTGCTCGGCGGAGGTCTCTTCGGTCAACAGGGGCGAATACTGCGTATCCAAGGCAGGCATATCCATGCTGACCCGGCTGTTTGCTGATCGGCTGGCCGGCGAGGGCATCCGCGTTTATGAGGTTCGCCCAGGCGTGATTCAAACCGACATGACCGCAGCCGTGCAGGAAAAATACAACCGCCTGATTGAGGCGGGCGCGTTCCCCATCGCGCGGTGGGGAACGCCGGAGGACGTGGCGCGCGCGGTTCGAGCCTTCTGCTCGGACGACTTCGCGTATACAACGGGAAATTATGTGGATGTAGACGGCGGATTTCACATTCGCCGCCTGTAAATGGTGAGGATATGGAAGAAAAGAAGGCAGAAAAGAGCGTCGTTTTCAGGCGGTATCACACGATCGTCGTCGGAAGCGGCGCGGCGGGGCTGAATGCGGCGCTTCGCCTGCACGAAATGGGGCAGACGGACATCGCCATCATAACCGAAGGGATGCGCATGGGCACTTCCCGAAATACGGGATCGGATAAACAGACCTATTACAAGCTTTCTTTGGGCGGAGAGGTTCAGGACAGCGTGCGCCAAATGGCCGCTACGCTGTTTGAGGGCGGCTGTGTGGACGGCGATATCGCGCTGGCGGAAGCGGCCAATTCCATTCGTTCCTTCTTCCATCTGGTCGAGCTTGGGGTTCCGTTCCCGATCAATGAAAGCGGCGAATACATCGGCTATAAAACGGATCACGATCCCATCAACCGCGGAACGTCGGCCGGGCCGTATACGTCCAAATACATGACGGAAGCGCTCGAAAAGCGGGTGACGGAGGCGAAGATCCCCGTCTGGGATCGCCATTTGGCGGTGCGCCTGCTGACCCGTAGGGAAAACGGGGAAACGGCGGCGGCGGGCGTGATTGCGCTCGATCTTTCCGCGCCGGAGGACGCGCAGCTCGTCGTCTTTGCGGCCGCGAACGTGGTCTGGGCCACGGGCGGCGAAGCGGGCATGTATCAGGCCAGCGTATATCCCTACGCGCACAGCGGCGCGACGGGGCTTCTGTTCGAAGCGGGCGCGAAGGGGAAAAATCTGACGGAATCCCAATACGGCGTCGCTTCGACCAAATTCCGCTGGAATCTTTCCGGCTCATTCCAGCAGTGCCTTCCGCGCTATGTGTCGGTGGATGCGCGCGGCGAGGACGAGCGGGAATTTCTGCTGGATGCGTTCAGCACGCCGCAGAACATGCTCAACGCGATCTTCCTCAAGGGCTATCAATGGCCGTTTGACCCCAGAAAGGCCGGGGGAGAGGGTTCTTCCTTCATTGACATCCTGATTTATCAGGAGGAAATCATACGCGGCCGCCGTGTCTATCTGGATTTTACGCGAAATTCGGCGGCGCTGGAAAAAGACGGAAAGCCTGATTTTTCCGGTTTGTCGGAGGAAGCGAGGCGCTATCTGGAAAACTGCGGCGCGCTGCTGGAAACGCCGTTCAAGCGGCTGGCCAGAATGAATCCGCCGTCGATTCAAACCTATCTGGATCACGGCATTGATCTGTCCAGAGAGAAAATCGCGGTCTCCATCTGCGCGCAGCACAATAACGGCGGCGTCGCCGGAAACGAATGGTGGGAGAGCGAAATCAATCGCCTGTTTCCTATCGGCGAGGTGAACGGCAGCCACGGCGTGTATCGGCCGGGCGGAACGGCGCTGAACGCCGGTCAGGTCGGCGGCCTCCGCGCCGCGCAGTATATCGTGCACCATGACGCGCCGTCCGTGCCCGAACGGGAAGCGTTTCTCTGCGAACAGGCCGAGGCCATCGGCGAAATCCAGCGGCTCATCGAGGAGACCGGCCGTCAACAGCCGATCGACGTGAAGCAGGAAATAGAAGCGCTTCGCCGCCGAATGACCCAATACGGCGCGTTCATCCGTTCGCAGGAGGGCGTCGAAACGGCGCTGCACGAAAACAGGGCGCAGCAAAGCCGCCTGAGCCGGGCGCACGGGCTGACGGACAAGCGCAAGCTGCCGGATTTTTTCCGCCTGCGGGAGCTTTTGATCGCCCAGTTCGTATACCTGAGCGCGATTGACGACTATATAAGGCAAATAGGTGTTTCCAGAAATTCCTATTTAGTGTATAATAAAAATGGTACCTTGCCGCACGAAGGGGTGGCGGAGTGTTTTCGAAACGTCACAAAACAGACGGATACCGCGCGCCTTCAGGAAATCGTCTATGATCGAAAAACAGAATCGTGCCGCGTAACGTGGCGGCCGGTTCGGGGGCTTCCGGACAGCGATCAATGGTTTGAAACGGCATGGAAAAAATACAGGGAAGGCGACACGTTTTATCGTCGCTGAAGGCGGATCGCACGGGGGAAGATGACATGGCTGGAATCAAAGATGTAGCAGAGTATTGCGGCGTATCGCTCAGCACGGTATCCAGAACGATGACCGGCAGCGCGAAGGTTTCGCCAGAAACCCGCCAAAAGGTGCTTCAGGCGGTTAAAAAACTGAATTATAAGCCGAACATGACGGCGCAGATGCTCAAATCCGGCAGTGCGCGCCTGATTGGCCTGATTATTCCGGACATCGTCAACCCCTATTATCCGCAGATTGTCAAAACGCTTGAAGATTTGGCTATGGAAGCCGGGTATTCCATTATTCTGTGCGATGCGCAGGGCGACGCAAAGCGGGAAAAAAATTATTTTGAAACGCTTCAGCGCCTGTGCGTAGACGGTATTCTGTATGTTCCGTCCACGGAAAACGTCGAATTTGTTCGGGAATACGCCGAGCGAATCGCCATGGTCATCATCAACCGCACCTTTGATATCAACGCGCCCTGCATCAACATCTGCAACGAAGAGGCGACAAACATCGCTATCCGCTATCTGCTGAATATGGGGCATCGAAAGATTGCCCTCTACATGAATAATACGCATCGGCAGTACAACGTCGAGCGGCTGCGCGGCTGCGAAAAAGCTTTTGAAGACGCCGGCGTGACGGATTATAAGCCGTTTATCCAGCGGGATCTTGATGAAGACGACATCTATGAAAAAACCGTCCGGCTGATGAATCTGCCGGACAGGCCAACCGCCGTCTTTATGTTCAACGACAACATGGCCTTCGGCGTCTATCGGGGCATCTTGGATTGCGGCCTGCGCATCCCGGATGATGTTTCCGTGATGGGCTTTGACGACATTCCGACGGCCAAGTATATGGCGCCTCCGCTGACGACCATACGCCATGCTACCTACGATACCCTGAAGGTAATTTTCAATAACCTGATGTATCAAATCAACACGCGCGAGTTCGGCGAAGGCTCGATTACCTATTATAAGGCGAAGCTGGTTGAGCGGCAATCCGTCAGGCGAATCGAGAACGCCGAGCCGGAAGGAGAATAAACATGGAAAAGGTTCACATTTTTGATCTGGAAGGAACGCGATTCCCGGCCGGCCGGCGCACGCGCGTCGTCATCGGCCAGAACGGGGCGATAACGGGGGACAAGTTTTGCCAGGGCTATGTGGTCATTGACCAGAACGGCAAAATTCCCGAGCATGAACACGAAACGGTCGAATCCTACACGATCATCAAAGGCACGGGCCTGATGACGGTGGACGGAGAAACGCAGGCCATCGGCCCTGGCGATTGCGTGTTTATTCCCTCCATGAAGAAACATGCGCTCGTAAACACTGGCAGCGAGGACATGCATATGATTTTCGTCTATGCGCCCAGCGTTATTGTCGATCATTGGGCGCAGGAAAAGCGCGGAGAGCTGAAATAACTTCTTCCACCCATCTAATCGCATAACGCAAACAAGACTTCGCGAAACGTGGATTTCGCGAAGTCTTGTTTGCTATAGGAGGAACACGATTTTGCTTCTTTCCCTTACCCTTTCATCATGCGATAAAGCAGCTCCAGGATCAGGCACAGGTCGCGCGTGATGTGGAAGGGATCCTTGACGGGGAGCGCGACCACCTTTTCCTGCGGTCGGCCGTCCCTCATTCGAATCTGCATCCATTCGCGAATTTCCGGATCGCGGTTCGGGAAGGTTTCAAAGGTGTAGCCAAATACGCGCTCATGCCACTGAAGGAAACGCTCGTCCCCCGTGCGCGAATAACACAGCAACGAGGTATAGAGCGCCTCCGCGTGAATCCACCAGAGCTTGTCATCCCAGCCGGAAAGCTGGCGGCACATGGGCTCTTCCGCCGTTTGGCCGAGATTCCCCTCCGGCTTTCCGCCGTAAATGCCGCTGAAATGGAGCAAACCGCCCATCTGCTGATCCCAGCCGATTTCAAAGGCCTTCAGCGCAATGTCGCACGCCTTGGTTTCAACCTCTTGCCTGTGCAGCAGGTCAGCCGCATCCACCATGAACCACATATCCTCGATGGTGTGGCCGGGGTTGGCGTGCTGGCCGAGAATATCCGGGAAAAACGTATTTTCTCGGGTGATGACCTCGTGAATCACGTTGTTTTCATCGACGAAGTGCGTCAGAATGTCCTGCGTAAACCCATCGAGACGGCGCAGCAGCTCTGCGCAGGCCTCTGGATGAAGCACCTTTGCCGCCGCGTGCAGCTCATGCGTGACATTGGAAAGAATCATCGGGATGCCATGCGCCCGATATGCGGGTGAAAGCGGGTACGGCAGCGTGTTGAAATCGCCCCGCTCGATTCGCTCGCAGATGGAGCGATACAGCCTGTCCGCAAACGAATAGGCGGCCTCGTCTCCGGCGACCTCAGCGTATTTCGCCAAACCGATGACGACAAAGCAGTCGGCGTAGACGCTCATATCCAGCGTGTCGCATCCATCCACCTTCTTGGGGGTTCCGTCCGCTTCCATCAGGAACGTGCAGCGCCAATCGTCCTCGCCAAGCAGGCAATGCGCCATCAGAAAATCGCGTCCCGATTTCGCCAGCTCAAGAAAATGCGCCCGTTGGGCGGCGGTAAAAACCGGCGCGTCGAGCTGCGCCAGCTTCGCAAACATCCAGACAAAGCGCCCCTGACTCCACGTATACTTATCGCGGCTGACCAGATTCCGGCCGCTGTTGTCAAAACAGTTGACGTATCCGCCGTATTGCGTATCCAGACAGCGCGGCAGCCAGAAGGACAAAATTTGATTGCTCAGTTCGTTTTCATAAAAACCAAACAGCTTTCGAATTTCAGATCGCTCCATGACGTTGACTCCTTTCAGGCCAGATTTCCCTTCGCGTTTCCGGCGACCATCGTGCCCAGAACGGTGATTTGCTCATCAAAACAGATCAGATCGGCGGTCTTTCCAACCTCGATGCTGCCCGTGTGGTCATCAATATGCATGATCTGCGCGGGCGTGAGGCTCATCATACGCACGCAATCCTGCAGGGGAACGCCCGCCTGATCCCGCATCACGCGCACCAGCCGGTCATCCGTCGCGATGCTGCCCGCAAACGCCGTCCGATCCGGCATCTTTGCCACGTCGTCCTCGATGATGACGCGCTGGCCGTTGCTCAGGCTGCCCAGGATGGATTCGCTGACCTGCTGCCCCGCGCAGCGCATGGAATCGCAGGTCAGCGCCACACGCTCGACGCCCATGACGCGGTAGACCATTCTCAGCATTTCCGGCGGCAAATGGCAACCATCCGCAATCACCTCGACCGTCAGCCCTTCAATGCAGAATGCGCTTTCGATCAATCCCGGATAACGGAAACCGCCTCGGCGCACCATCGAAGACATGGCGGAATACAGATGCGTCACATGCGTGAAGCCCGCCTCATAACCGGCCAGAATCTCGCCGTATTCCGCCGCCGTGTGCCCCATCGAGGGCAGAATCCCCTCCGCGCGCAGGCGACTGGCAAATTCAAGCGCGCCGGGCAGCTCGGGCGCGACGGTCCAGCGGGAAATTGCGCCACGGCCATAGTCGAGAAATTCCTCGTATTCTTTCGGATCCGGATTGCGGATATACCGGGCGTCTATGGCGCCCTTCTGCGCCGCGTTCAAATAGGGGCCTTCCATGTGCAGTCCCGGCAGATGGGGGCCGTCCGCCCAGCCCTCCCGGGCGGCGCGCAGCGCGTCGATGCTGCCCAGAATTTCCTCTCTGGTGGCCGCCAGCGTGGTCGGGTAAAGCGTGGTGGTGCCATGCGACAGGTGCACGGCCGCCGCCGTGCGAACCGCGTCCGCCGTGCCATCCATAAAGTCGCATCCGCCCGCGCCGTGCGAATGTATTTCCACAAAGCCCGGCGAGAGATACAAGCCGTTCAGAGCAATCTCCCGGCCGCCTGCGGAGGCGGGTTTCCCTGTTCCGCAGGCCTGAATGACGCCGTTCTCAACGACGACATAGCCGCGAATGATCCGATCTTTAAGGATCACGTTGGCGTCTGTGTAAATTGTGCGCATCGTCTGCCCTCTTTCTCATCGGCTCACAGAATCCCTGCGGCGGCGTCCCGGTCGATGTAAAGCGCTGCGTGGGCATGCCGCCGCAAAATCGTCGCAGGACAATCCACCGTGACGTCGCCCTGAAGCATCCGGGCGACCGCATCGGCCTTCGTGCTGCCCGGCACGGAGCAGAACATGAAGCGGGCGCGGCACAGCGCCGGAATGGTGACGGTCAGCGCCTGACGGGGCACGTCTTCGATTCGGTCAAAGCAGCCGTCATGCACCTGCTGCATCCGGCAGCGTTCATCCAGATCGACCGCCTTAATCACGGCCGGATCGTTGAAGTCGGCCGTCCACGGGTCGTTAAAGGCGATATGCCCGTTTTCGCCGACGCCCAGAATACAGATATCCGCCGGATGGCTGTTCATCAGCTCGGTATACCGCGCCAGCTCCGCCGAAATATCCTCAGCGCTGCCGTCAATCAGATTCACGCTCTTAAACGGGAACCGATCAAAAATGGCCTTGCGCAGAAAATGGCGGAAGCTGGCCGAATGGGTGTCGCTCAGGCCGATATACTCGTCCATATGGAAAGCGTTGACGCGCGACCAGTCGATGCCTTCTTCGGCGCACAGCGCGGCAAGCGTTTCATTCTGGGAGGGCGCCGCCGCAAAGATCACGTTGACCTCGTCCTGCTCCGCCAGCAGCCGCTTCAGACAGGCGGCCGCCTCCTGACCGGCGCAATCCCCCATCTCCTGACGGGTATCAAACGCGCGGACGTGAAGCTGATCGACGCAATAATCCTGAATCATCATGTATGTTTCATCCCTTTCTTCATCCTTAACCGGAATGGCCGCCTTCGCGTTTTACAGCAGCCCCAGCCATCTCGGCAGGCACAGAGAAACCTCCGGCACATATGCAAAGAGCAGCAGCAGCGCGAACATCACCACGTAGAACGGGACGAACGCCTTGATCGAATCCTCGACGGAGATGCCGCCGATTCGGCAGCCAATGAACAGCGATGTGCCGACGGGCGGCGTGCACAGGCCGATGGCGAAGCCGAACACCAGAATGACGCCGAAGTGATACGGGCTCAGCCCCAGCGTGTTGACCGCAATCGGGTAGAGAATCGGCGTGGAAATCAGAATCAATACGCCCATATCCATAAAGCAGCCCAGCACGATCATCAGCGCCAGCATCAGGGCGAGCAGCACGTTCGGGTTGGTGGAAATGGAGAGCAGCGCGTTGGCCAGCAGCGTCGGCACGTTCAGGTAGCTCATAACCAGACTGAACGCATTCGAAGCGGCGATGATTGCCAGCGACATGGACATGATCGGCACAGCGCTCATCACGGCCGCAAAGAACTGCTTGAGCGTCAGGGAGCGATAGACAAACGTTGCGACGATCAGCGCATACACGGCGGCCAGCGCGGCCGACTCCGTCGCGGAGCAGATGCCGGTGGTGGTGCCGACCACGACGATCACGATGGCGAACAGACCGACCAGCGCCTCCAGAGAGATCTTCAGCGCCTGACTGGCCGGAACCTTTTCACCGAGGGGATATTTGCGCTTTTTGGCGATGATGAACGCCGGAATCATCAGTCCGAGCGTCAGCAGCACGCCCGGCAGATATCCGCAAATCAGCAGCGTCGAAATCGAAAGGCCGCTCGCCGAGGCAACGGCGTAGAAGAGCATGTTCTGGCTCGGCGGAATCATAACGCCTTCCAGCGAGGAGGTGACGGTGACCGCGACGGAATAATCCGCGTCATAGCCCTCGTCGATCATCGCGGGGATGAGCATGGCGCCGATGGACGATACGTCCGCGTTGGACGAACCGGAAATGCCGCCGAAGAGCATCGAAACCAGAATGTTGACCATGGCCGTGCCGCCCGGAATCCGGCCGACGATGAGGTTGCAAAACCGCATCAGTTTCTTGGTGATGCCGCCGTCACACATGAACTGCGCCATGATGACGAAGAACGGGCAGGCGATAATCACGAAATTTTGCAGGCTGGTTACCATTTTGATAAACAGGTTGATCAGCGGAATATCCAGATACAGCGCGGCGCACACCGCAGAAATGCCCAGCGAAAACGCAATCGGAATCCTGATCAGCATAAGCAGAAGCAGCGTGCCGATCAGAATGATGATGCCCACAGTCGATTGATCCATTCTTATGCCTCTCCTTCCTCATTCTCATCGCCCACCTGAAGATGGGCCAGTGTTTTGACGACATTCATCACGCAGAAGACCACGGACAGGACGGAAAGAACCACCTGCGCCATAAAGACGATGCCCTGCGACAGGCCGCTGGCCGCCATGATCTTTCGCGCCTTGATTTGATAGACCTTCCAGCCGGATTGAACCATCAGCGCGAAGAAAACGCCGATGAGCGTATGCCGCAGGAAGTCGAGCGCAATCTGAACCTTTTTCGGCACACGGTTGTAGATGACCGTCAGCGCGACGTGCGCATCCCGATAGACGTCAATCGAAATACAGATATAGCCGAAAATCACCAGCAGAACGAGAATGACTTCCTCCGACCAGATGATCGGATTAACAAAGACATAGCGCATAATCACCGCCGCAAAGCAGATGACGAGCATCACCAGCAGCAAAATGGCGCCGACGATTCGCTCAAGGCTGACAACCTTCCGAAAAAATTGATCCAGTTTGATAATCAGGTTTTTCATCTCAATCTCCAATCTCCCTTCTACCGCGCCATGCAGCTCCATGAAAAACGCCGGATTGCGAGGTCGTTTTCCCGCAATCCGGCGCCTGATTCAGATTACATGCTGTACGGCGGTTAATCTTACTTCACCAGAGCGAGCAGATCGGCATACTGCGGATATTCGCTGTAGACCGCGGCACAGGCATCCTGGAATTCGGCAACATCCACGTCGATGATGGTGCAGCCGGCGGCTTCCACCTTGTTGCGCGCCTCGACCAGGAACTGGTCAACCAAGCCGCGCTGATACGCGGAGGCCTCGACGGCGGCCTTCTGAACGGCTTCCTGCTGCTCGGCGCTCAGGGACGCCCACGCGCCGGCGCTCATAACCACCAGAGAGGACGGAGCGGTGTGCATATCCAGAGAGTAATACTTGGCGACCTCGTAGTGGCCGGAAGAATAATAGGAAGTAAAATCATTCTCAGCGCCGTCGATGACGCCGGTTTCCAGCGCGGAATACACTTCGGAGTAGTTCATCGGGGTCGCGGCGGCGCCCAGCGCCTTCATCATGGAGATCATAATCGCGTCGTCCTGCGTGCGCAGCTTCAGGCCGGCCATGTCGGCGACGGAATGGATGGGCTTTTTCACGGTGTAGAAGGAGCGGGGGCCGGAGACGAAATAGGTCAGGTTGACCAGACCGGTTTCATCCAGCAGCGTTTTCGTCAGCGTCTCGCCAAATTCGCCGTCCAGCGCAGCGTACTTCGCCTCGTCGCTGGCAAAAACATACGGCAGGGAGAACACGTTGAACGCATTGCAGGTCGGCGCAATGCCGTTGGTGGAAATGCGGCACAGATCCAGCGTGTCGAGCTGAAGCATATCGGCGCAGGACGTTTCATCGCCCAAAACCGCGTTGTTGTGCAGCTCAATGGTCACCGTGCCGTTGGTATACTGCTCGACAAGCTCGATAAACTTCTTGTCGCCCTCGACGTTCGGGGTTCCGTCGGCCTGGTTGTCGGCCATTCGGAAAGAGAGATTCTTTTCTGCCAGACCCGTAACGGACAAGGCCAGCACCAGAACCAGAGAGAGCGCGAGCAATACTGCTTTTTTCATGTAAAAATCCTCCTTTTTTTCTTTCTGTAAATGCATTCCTCAGCATTTTACATTCTGAACATATAACGTATTCTGTGATTATCGTCGTTTTTTCCTCATCTATCTTTGTCTATATTAAACCACATTATTTTCGCTATTTCTTGCCTATATTTATCTAAAAACTTGCATTTTTTTAGATTTCGTCTTATAATCCGAAAAAGAGAACCCGGCCGATTCCCAAACGGAGGTCAACATGTTAACGGATAAACCCAACCCCATCGAATGTCATTTTTCCGACAGCATGGATACCATCGACAAGCGCTATACGGCGCATCCTCAATACGAAATCTTTCTGCTGCTTGAAGGGGATGTGACCATGCTGATCAATTCCCAGCGATACATGATTAAAAACGGCGCGCTGGTTTTGCTGACGTCGCGCGATCTGCATATTTCCATGAACAACGCCCCGCGCACATACAAAAGAATCACGGTCATGTTCGATCCACACGCCATTCGTCAATTCAATACGGAACACACCAATCTGCTCGACTGCTTCAGCATTGCGGCCAGCAGACAGCGCAACATCCTGTATCTCAGCGCGGAACAAATTCAAACCGTGCAGGCATTGGCTGACCAAATTTTGACAAATGGCCGTTCGGATCGGTTCGGCGACGATATCATCGTGCTCACATCGCTGCTCTCGCTGCTGATCTTTATCAATCGCCTGTATCGCTCTCATCTGCCCAAGATCGCGCCGCTCCCCCTTACGCCCATCATCCGCGAAATCGTCGATTATGTGGACAGCCATATCGACGAGGAACTGAGCGTACAAAGCCTCTGCCATCATTTTTCCTATTCCGTCGCCTATATCAGCGCGCAGTTTTCCAAACAAATGGGGCTGCCGCTAAAACAGTTCATTATAACAAAAAAAATCGCGCTGGCCAAGCAGCTCCTTGCGGAGTCCCTTTCCGTGACGCAGGTATACGAACGCTGCGGCTTCGGCGATTACAGCAACTTCATTCGAACCTTCAAAAAGACGGTCGGCGTTTCCCCGCTGCAATGGCAGAAATGGAATCAGACCTCCTGATTGTTTTTTCTCTCTCCCCGTATTCCCCCCCCTCCGCTGACCCCGTTAAAATTTCTTGATATCCCCGCCCTCTTTTTTCGAAATTCCCTTGATTTTGCCGCCTGCCATCGGTTACAATGATGAATGGCTCAAACGGCTTGTTGATAATTTACCGACAGCGTTTGACCTGTTTCGACCCGGAACAGGGGTTTCCTGTTCAAATACAATGGAGGAGGCATCCAACATGAAGAAACTTTTGACGATTATGCTGGCCGTGCTGCTGGCTGCGCTGGCGGTTTCCGCGTCGGCGGAGGACAACGTCAAGAACGCCGATGTCATCATCGTCGGCGCGGGCGGCGGCGGTCTGTCCGCGGCCATCGAGGCGGTGAACGACGGCGCTCAGAGCGTCATCGTTCTGGAAAAGACCGGCAAGACGGGCGGTTCGCTGAACTTCACCTCCGGCTCCATGTCCGGCGCGGAGACGGTGATTCAGAAGATCGACGGCATCGAGGACACCAAGGAGAGCTTTGTTCAGGATATTCTGAATAACGGCGCGCATCTGGGCAATGAAGCGATGATTCGCGCGTTCGTGGACGAGGACGTGGACGCGATCCAATGGCTGTGGGACAACGGCCTGTCCGAATACAACTTCTCGTCCATGAAGACCACGGGCAAGCATACCGTGTTCGCCCCGGAGCATCAGCTCTATTCCGTGGCGCGCACCTACAAGCCCAGCGCCAACGACCCGACCCGCTACAAGGCCGCCGCGCACGAGATCATGGATACCGTGCTGGCGACGGACGCCTACAAGGGCGTGACCATCGACTTCAACACGACGGCCAACCAGCTCGTCGCCAACGAGCAGGGTCAGGTGCTGACCGTGCTGGCGACCGACGAAAACGGCCAGACCGTCCGCTACGAGGCGAAGAAGGCTGTCATCATGGCGACCGGCGGCTACTCCGGCAACGCGAAGATGATGTCCGCGTTCGCCAAGAACGGCGCGAACTATCTGGTCGGCGGCTCCACCGCGGCGGACGGCTACGGCATTTACATGATGCAGCAGGTCGGCGCGAACATCGACCCGACGGCCATGAGCTACATTCCGACTTTCCCGATGGGTCACGAGACCGCGCCGGGCATGGGCGTGATTGCTTCTTCCTACATGTGGAAGGCGGGCGGCATCTCCGTCAATCAGGAGGGCTTCCGCTTCGCCAACGAGAACGACGCGGACGTCGTAGCGCGTGAGACCGCGCTGGAAGAGCAGACCAACGCGATTCAGTACGACATCTTCACCGACAAGATCATCGAGGATACCGAGGCGCTCAACGCTTCCGTGTTCTGGAATTTCTATTACGCGCCGGGCAAGCCGTATAACAGCGCCGTGGTCTCTGCGGATTCCCTCGCCGTGCTGGCCGAAAAGCTGGGCATCCCGGCGGCGAACCTCGAGGCGACCGTGAAGAGCTACAACGAGCACGTCGAATCCGGCGAGCCCGACGAGTTCGGCCGCGAGTACACCGAGGACGCGATCAAGAACAATTCCGCCTACTGCGCCGCGATCAACAAGATCGAGGGCGAGCATTACTACGCCATCCCGCTCAAGGCGCTTGTCGTGATGACGCTGGGCGGCGTGAGCACCAACACCGACGGTCAGGTGCTGGATGTGGACGGCGCGGTTATTCCGGGTCTGTACGCGGCCGGCGAGTGCGTCGGCGGCATCTGGGGACGCTTCGTCTCCGGCGGCACGGGCGTGATGGGCCCGATCGTCTTCGGCCGTCTGGCTGCGCGCGCGGCGATGGCGACCGAACCGGCGACCGGCTACACCCTCAAGACCCCGGTTGCGGTCATCACCGAAGACATGTTCGCCAAGGACGCGGACGGCGCGGAGAGCCTGTTTGACATGAGCCAGACCCTTGCGGACGGCGAATACGAGGCCACCGTGGACGGCCAGGAAGGCCCGATGACGGTCAAGGTCACTGTGGCGGATGGCAAGATTGCCGCCGTCGTCGTCGCTGAGAACCACGAAACGCAGGCCGTCGCCGCCGCGGCGCTCGAAAAGGTGCCGCAGGCCATCGTGGACGCCAACAGCGTGGACGTTGACGGCGTTTCCGGCGCGACGCTGACCTCCGGCCGCATCAAGGACGCGGCGGTTCAGTGCCTGACGCAGGCCGCGCAGTAAACCCTCCCCCATCAACACCCGACTGAAAGGACGAAACACCATGAAGAAGTTTATTCCCCTGATTCTGGCGGCCGCTCTGTGCCTGCCCTTCGCCGCGCTCGCCGAGGACGCGGTTTCCTCCGCCTCCGTCGCCGATTTCTACGGCCAGGCGGCGCTCACCGGCGACGACCTGATGAACGCGATCAACTCCTTCTCCGGCTTCTATCTGGTGACCACCACCAACCCGGACAACTCCCCGAACGCCGCGTTCTTCGTCTTCGGCATGGTCAAGCACGAGGATCATTACTACGTGCAGCTCAGCCTCGCCGAGAACCAGTCCCGCAGCAACCTGCTCGCCAACGGCGAGGGCGTGGCCGTGTACGCCGCCACCCCGTCCAGCGAGGAGGGCGCAAAGCCGTTCGCCACGTCCGGCGCTCGCATCCGCTTCAAGGCGATCACCGATGAAGCCGTCGCCGCCGCGCTGGCCGAGAACGCCAACGAAGCGACGCTGTTCTTCGAGGTCGTCGATGTTCGTCCGCTGGGCTAATCCTTAAAGACATAAAGAAACCCCGTCGAGAGGAAATGCCTCCCGGCGGGGTTTTTTACGTCTTCCACCGCCCGCGGGCGGTGGAAGGAGTTCGTAACCCATGCGGCAGAAAGCGTTCTCGCCCGCCGTCCTCTCGAAAAAACCTTTTTTCAAGCTTCATATGCTTCATATGCCCGACGCACATCAGGCATATGATGTTTTTTTTTCTTTTTTTGAACTATTGCGTCCTTTTTCCGCAAACGAAGCCCTCAAAAAAGCCCGCGCCCGCTCAGCCCTTCTCCGTGAAATAGTTGAACATCGGGTAATATTCAAACTCGATCTTCTCCCCGACGCGGCCGTTCCGGTTTTTCAAAATCACGGCCTCGATCTGCCGGGGATTTTTCTTTTTCGCTTCCGTCGGGTCGAAGGTCGCCTCGCCCGCGCCGCGAAGCTGCAAGCCGATCAGCACGTCGCTGGAATACTCGATTGCGCCGGATTCCTTGAACGCCTCCATGCTGATGCGCTGGCCGTAGCTCATGCGGTTCAGGCTGGAGACGGCGATCACGGGCAGCTTAAAATCGCGGCTGATGCGCTTGAGCTCCAGCACCGCCTTGTCCATGTTCTGCTTGTCCGTCGCCCGCTCGTTGTAGGGCGCGACGATTTGCAGATAGTCCACGATCACCAGCGGGGTTTTGCCGGTCATGTCGATGTGGCGGGCGATGCGCTCGCGAATGGCCGTCACGCCGATGTCGCCCACGCCCTCGGCGATGAACAGATGCCTGGCGTATTCCCCGTAGCGCGTCACCGCGTCGCGGATAACCTCGCGCTCCCGCTCGCCATACTGCGCGTAGCGGCGGCCGTCCGTCACGCCTCTGGCCGTCTTGGCGCAGGCCGTGCCCCACTTTCGCGCCAGCGCGAGGGTCAGCGTGTGGCGCGAAATCGACTTGGCCATCAGCTCGGCGCGCGCCATTTCCAGCGAGAAGACGAGCACGTCCTGCCCGCCGGAAGCGATCTGGTCGCCGATCTGCGTCACCAGCGTCGTCTTGCCCAGCGAGGAGATCGCGCCGACGATGTATAGCCCCTCGTACAGCCCGCCGTCCAGCGCCCGATCCAGCGCGTCAAACCCCGTGGGCAGGCACGGCGTGTTGACGCTTTCGGCGATGCCGTCCACAAAGGCCTGTAAATGCCCCTGTGCGCTCGTCTGCAAGTAGGTAAGTCTTTCTATCTCTGGCAGGCGTTCTCCGTCTCCTACACGCCTTAGAAACGATTCTGGGGCTATTTGCAGCGCTTCGTTCGCGTCCTTACAGTCGCCGCACGGGTTGTAGACGAAATACGGCAGGCCAGCGGCGCGCAGGCCGTCTTCCAGCTCGCAGGAAGCCTTCCTTCCGCGCTCGTCGTTGTCAAGGGCGAGGATCAGCGGCTGCGCGGGCTTTTTTTCCGCGAGGCGCTCGAGCAGCAGGCGCACGTTTGACGCGCTGCCCAGCCCCACGGCCTCGCCGCCGGCCTCGACGATGCTCATCGCGTCAATCTCGCCCTCGACGATGAAGACGGGCTTTTCCGCCGTGTCGAGCGCCTCGGCGTTGAACAGGCGCGTCTTGCCGACCTTGACCTTCGTGTATCGCGCCTCCTGCTCGCTGAGCTCGTCCTTGCCGCGCACGTCGCGGGCGAGGTAGCTGGTGCGCCCGGTCGGGATAATCAGCCGGGGCGAGGGCGGCACGGTCTCCGGCGCCTTGGGGTTGCGCCACGCGGGGTCATACCCCAGATGGAACCGGGCGCAGGTCGCGGCGGACAGCCCGCGCCGCTGCGGATAATCCGTCTGCGCAAGGCGCGCCTGCGCGGCCTTGAAGAAGGCGGTGCAGTCCGGCTCGGGCGCGGCCGGGCGCGCGGCGGCGCGCTCGGTCATCCGGCGCGGCGCGCTCACCGTCAGCCCGTAATAGGCCGCTGCCCCGGCGAGCTTCTCCGGAAACGTCTCCAGCCCGAACGCCAGCCCGTAGAGATCCAGCACGTCAAAATAGCCGCCGCAGGCAAAGCATTTCCAGTGCGTGGGCGCGCCGGGATCGCGGTGCAGCCCCGTGCCCTTAGGGCCGCTGCCGCTGCCGCACTGCGGGCAGACGTAGCCCTTCCCCTTTCCGTCCCGCGCCAGAAACGCGGGTTCCCGTTCGTTAATCGTCTCGACCATCGCTTTATCCATGGGTAACCTTTCTTGGGCTGCCGGCTTGAGGGCTCTGCCCTCAAACTTCCGCCAGGAACTTGAGGTTCCTGGACCTCCCCCATCGCTTCGCGCAGTTTTAAGTGATTATACCGTACAGTGCGCGCACGCGCACTGTACGCTAAGTCTGTTCAATCCGCCGCGAAGCGAAGCGGAAGGTCAAGGGAACTCAGTTCCCTTGTGGGG
>OGDN01002054.1_pt1 | contig 28350 bp, 24 predicted proteins | sample 1570271 | NCBI WGS metagenome assembly OGDN01 (sample SAMEA4384481, study PRJEB24528) | human gut metagenome | reverse complement strand
TAATATACTTTACTATACCATAAACCGCATTTTTCTGAAACTGCATATTGTGATATTTGTTTTGCAGCTTTTCCCGTAGGAAGCTCTCCTACTGTTGTATGCTGACAGAACCTTGAAATTATAAGAGCCGGGAGTTCCCCCTCCCGGCTCTTATGAACTGATTTTCTACAAATTTACTCTGTCACGAATGCAGCAGATACGTCTCCGTCTTTTGCACCATTCTCAATGATGTAAAGGTTATCTAAATCAAAGCCAGCGTCTTTCAGGATAGAGATTCCTGTCTTAGCACATTTATTTCCACTGTAGCAAAGAAGATATACTTTCTTGGAAGAATCCATCTTCTCTGTTGCCAGTTTGTACATAGCTGTCTGAGCATCTGCACTTTCAATCTCTTTTAATCCGCACTGGAATGATCCTTTTAAGTGTCCTGCTTTGTATGTATCATCATCACGAACATCCAGAATCTGAACATCTTTGTCATCTACTGCTGCAACTGCATCTTTTCCAGATACATACTGCCAGTCGATGTTCTCTTCTGTACGGTCTGTTGTAAGAGCTCCGCTTACGTCAGCAAGTGCTTTTGCTCCACCCTCTACTGTGTAGATAGATGTTGACTCGATTCCTGCATCTCTTAATACACCTGTTGCTTTTTCAGCTCCACGCTTACCACTGTTACAGATGATGTAGATATCTTTTCCATCGTTCAGGTTCTCTTTTGCGTAATCTGTCATAGCGTCAACTAAGGAATCATCCTCTAATGGGAAGATTGGGCACCACTCAGAATTCTTAACTCTTCCAGTCACATAGTTATCCCACTCTCTTACATCGAGTACGTGAACTCCGTCAGCTTTCGCTGTATCCTCAGCAGATACATACTGATACTCATCGTCTGCCAACTCTTTTTTCTCCTCTGTTTTTGTATCTGTAGACTCTGTCTTTGTCTCAGATTTTGTGTCAGAGCTGGAGTTTGATCCGCATCCTACAACCATAGATCCTGTCATTGCTGCTACTAATAATAATGTTACGACTCTCTTTTTCATGTTTTTAATCTCCTCAAATGTTTTATTTTAATTTTTAGAACTCTAATTTCTTTACGATGTTTTTCATCTGTACACCGTGAACCAGACTTGCACCGCCACGGATTGCTGCTGCCACATGGACAGCCTCTGTCATCTGCTCTTCTGTCACTCCCTTATTCAGACAGTCATTGGTATAAGCATCAATACAGTATGGGCACTGTACCGTATGTGCCACAGCAAGTGCGATGAGAGATTTCTCTCTTACTGTCAGTGCACCTTCTTCAAACACTGCATTATAGTAGCTGAAGAACTTCTCTGCTAACTCCGGTGCTTTTTCCCCAATGGTTCCAAACTTCGCCAGATCTTCCGGATTGTAGTAAGTATCCATTTCATATCCTCCCTTTTTCTTTTTTGGACTGCCGGTCCATATATATTTTTCTCAGCATAAAGATCAGTGCTGAGAGGGCAAACAAAATCATAAGCGCGGTCACGAATAACTTTGCACCGCCGGTCAACATGCCGCCAACGTAAGAGTACACAATTGTTGCCGGAAGCTGTCCGATTCCTGTTGCAATAAAGAATGACATAAATGACATAGATGTCAGTCCTGCCGCATAACTTACAATATCGAACGAAATAAATGGAAGCAGACGGCAGATCAGGATTGTATTCTTTCCATATCGTTCAAAAAATGTATCAATCTGAGCCAGTCCGCTCTTGCTTGTAAGTTTCTCTGCCACATCACGCCCCAGAATTCTTGCAATGTAGAAACATGCAGCTGCTCCTGCCATAGCACTTGTCCAGGAAAGGATTGCTCCCTGCCACCATCCAAACAGATTCGCATTTGCGAATGTGAGCAAAAATGCCGGAAGCGGTGCTGCAATGGACTGAAAGATCATCAGTAAAAATGAGATTACAACCGCATATGCTCCATAAGATGCCACAAAATCACGTACAACCGTAAAGTCTCCGCTTGCAAACATGGCAAATACCTTGTTCATCATTTTATTGACACCTGGGGCTAAAAAATACACAGCGACTGCTGCAATCACTGCGATTAATAATACAACTTTCCCCAGCCAGTTCTTTTCCTCTTTCATATCTTTAAAATTTCCCTCTGAAATATGTAATGTCTGTTCATTTTATCAACAGCTTTCTAACACGTCAAATTTATAATCTTTAACAACTCTATGTTATAAATCAGTTACGTTAATAGTACCTTTTTGTACTATTCTCGTCCAATTGTTTTTATTAATATTTTCTATTAATTATTTGTTCTATCTATATATTCCTATAATAGAAAAAGTATGTTTTATTATTTTTTCATATAAAGTTCTGATAAAAATACAGAAACCTCTATCACGCTTTCTTTTTATTGCATGATAGAGGTTTCCAATTACATACTATTCATTTCACATTTTGTTACAAAATAAAGATTATTACTGTACCAATTCCGGATTGGACACACTGACTTTATGGTCATACCATTTACCCTTTGTTCCAATCAATGCCAGATCAAATTCATCGTCCAGTGTCGGTACCGGTACGTCAAAGGAATATACTTCCTTTGGCGCGGAACCATCAGAATAAGTAATCTCTGTTGTCTCTGACGGATCAATCAGATCTGCCCCGTCTTTCTGTGCATCTTCTGCTGAGCCTAAGAATAACTGTACGATATTTTTGGAATTCAATGTAATATGTACTGTCATCTTACCATCTTTAACAGTCAGCGTTGCTTTTCCGTCATTATAGTCCGGATTCTCGTGGAACATACCGCTGTCTGTATTAAAATCTACCTTATAAGTTCCATCTTCCAGCTCAGGCTCCTTCGCATCTTTGCTGTCAGTCTTTGCTTCTGACGCATCATCTTTGGAAGCTTCTGTTTTTGTGTCGTCTTTCTTATCCGTATTACTTCCGCATCCGGCAAGCATTGTCATTGCCATACTGGCGGAAAGTAATAAAACTAATAATTTCTTTTTTAACATGTCCATTCTCTCTTTTCTAATTATTTTTCTTTATAATTGTACTCTGAAAATCTGACCTGTCAACTATTTAGCTTCAATTGCAGCTTTTGTATGTGCTACATAAATCTGCTGAATTGTATCAATCTCTCCAAGACCTGCAATCTGTGATTCTACACTGTCAAATGCTTTTGACGCTTCAAACTGGCTCTTCCATGAATCATCATCGTCTCCTGCCATATCATTATTGGCATGATCTCCTGCTACAACCATCAGTGGACGAAGGATTACTTTCTTATATCCGGCCTCTTTGATTTTCTCAATGACTGCCTGACACTCTGTATCTTCCGGCTCACCTTCTACAGTTCCGATAAATACATTCTTATATCCAAGCTGCTCCATCTGTGCCTGCATCTGATCATAACTTACATTTGCAACGTGTGAAGTTCCATGTCCCATGAATACAAATGCGGTTCCATCTTCGGCTGCTGCATCAATGCTGTCATAGTTTGCTGTCTTAACTGCTTCGTCTGTGATTGCTTTTGCAACTGCTTCTTTGTCTGCATTGATAACCGTTGCATCTGCTCCAACTTCGCCGAGAAGCGGCTCAGCAATCTTTACAGATTCAAATTTATCTTTATATTTTCCCACTGTCTCTGATAACTCATCATACTCTGCACCATGCATCAGATGTGTCGGCTGAACAACAAGGTTTTTAACTCCATTGTCTACTGCACGCTCCAGTGCCTGCTCCATGTTGTCGATCTTCTCATCATCACGGGCCTGTACGTGATTGATGATGATCTGAGCTGTAAATGCTCTTCTTACTGACCAGTCTGGATTAGCAGCCTGAAGTGCTTTCTCAATTCCACCGATATCTTTTGCACGACTGTCATTGAATGATGTACCAAAACTTACAACAAGAAGTTCATTCTCACCAATCTCGTCCTGATTTAACGGATCATCTTTCGAAGCGTCACCTGTATCTCTTCCGAAGTAATCAGGATCTGCGTTTTCACCTTCTACTAATTCTTTTTGGGCATCTGTTAATGCGTCCCAGGCTTCCTTAGCTTCTTTGCACTGTTCATCTGTCTTGTCAGTTCTCTCCTGAACATAGATATCATCAATCAGTTTTGCCACCTTGTCTGCTGCCACCTGATCGCTGTCCTTCTTCGTATTCTCTGTCTTTGCATCACTCTTTGCGTCAGAACTTCCTGAATTTCCTCCACATCCTGCAAGCAGAGACATACTCATAGCTGCAGTAAGTAATACGACTACCAATTTTTTCTTCATCTTTCCATCCTCCATTTTTTTCTAAGATACAAAATAATTTTTCCGGAGGTTTTTTATTACATAAAAATTCATATAATAAAAAATCCCTGCCATAAAAAAATGAACAGAGAGTACGCAAAACAAACTATTGACGAAATTATCTTCCTTCCGTCAAATAGCCTTTCTATGTATTTCGTACTGCCAGTTCCTCGTGGCCTGAACAAATATGTTCCTGTACTGTGAAAGGCAGGTATCCCGGCTTATTGCTCAGGCGCTATAAAATCAGCCTTCCCGGTCTCCCAGTGGCATGTAGGATTCAAAGCTCGCAAAATACGGTGACGAGTTCGTACAGGATTCACACCTGTTTCCCTTTTCACCAGCCAGATAAATAACTTTTTATAATATCTTTCTCTGACTGACACCTCACACATTTTTTATTCTTTTGTATCTTTAACTATTACTTTTACAATCTAACACATCTGATAATTACTGTCAATACATCAGCCTGTCAGACTGTATTCCATATTGGTTTCTCACTTCCATTACGGTCGGGATAAAATCCGGTCGATTTCTCTGGAAGCCTCACTCTTTGTCAGTGTATGTATGTCCATTTCCATAGAAATATTCTTCTGTTGCATAAGCCTTGTGAGAAATGCGATCTGTTTTGCGGTTATCGGTTCTTTTTTCTTCACTTTATATGCCAAGGGCTGTGGTTTAAAAACCTTCGGTTCCTTTTCCTCATAAAAATGCGCCATAGACTGATACAGTTTTGCGGTTGCCAGAGCATCATGATATGCACGGTGCGCCGCTGCATTTTCGATATGATAGTATTCGCAAAGTGCGCCAAGCTTTCTGGATGGAAGGTCTGCATGAACAACTTTGGCAATCTTAAGTGTATCAATTCCCATATGATCATAGGTGTAACCAAGTTCTTTTGCTTTTGTCTTCACAAAGCTGAAGTCGAACTGCACATTATGTCCGATCAGCGTATCCTGTTCGCAGAATTCAAGGAACTCCGGCAATACTTCGCCGCAGTTCCCTGCTCCTTCTACCATATCATTTGTAATTCCGGTCAGTTTCGTAATCATCGGAGGTATCCCGGCCTCCGGTTCGATAAAACGAATAAAACGGTCAACAACTTTTCCTTCCCGTACTTTCAACGCACCAATCTCAATAATCTCATTGTGTTCCGGGCTAAGTCCAGTCGTCTCTATGTCAAATGCAACATATGATTTTAACATCTTACTTGTCCGTCTCTTTCTCGTCCATTGCTCTTATTTTGTCATTTGCATACAATACGCCGCGCATACAGCCATTGCCTTTCACATCCGGATAACCTTCCTCATTATAACAGACTGTGATCACACAGCCATTGCGACAACCAGTACAAGTAAATTTCAAATCTGACATTTTCTCTTCCTCCCCCGCGCCTTTGCGGACTGATGCATGATTCATTTTTTTCGCTACCCACGGATTTTTTTGTGCTATACACTTCTTCAATCCTTAATATTACTAGTATAACATTTTGTCCATTTCTTAACAATGTACATATCTACCCATTTTGTCTATATTTACAAATTATTTTTCGTATTTTTATCTAAAATAGACAATGATTTTTCTTGTTTTTAATATTATACTGTACTTTAGATAAAAAGGTTAATTATTTTAAAAGGAGAGGTAATCATGAACGAAGTATTGAATAACATTTATACTCGAAGATCTATTCGTAAATTCAAAGAGCAGGACGTTCCAAAGGATCTCGTAGATGAGATTGTCAAAGCAGGAACTTACGCTCCAAGCGGCAAGAACTTACAGACATACCGATTCTATGTAATGCAGAATGCAGATTCTATCAAGAGCCTTCAGGATGTTGTAGCAAAGGGAATGGAGAACCCTGCTTACACATTATACGGAGCGAAGGCAATTGTACTTGTTGCATGTGAGAAAGAAGCTGTCAACGGAGTCAGCGACTGCTCATGCGCGATTGAAAATATGCTTCTTGCAGCACACTCACTTGGACTTGGTGCATGCTGGATCAACCAGTTAAAATACTGTGGAGACAAAGCAGAAGTTGCTGATTACCTGGAAGGTCTTGGAATTGACAAAGACATGCAGGTTGTCGGAATGGTAGGAATGGGATATCCTGATGAAGAGCGCGAGGCTGCTAAGAGACAGGACGACCTTGTTACATATTTGAATTAGTTTTTAGTTTCTTTGCATATAGAATGGAGAGTGGTTTTGTTCCACTCTCCATTTTCTTATTCTCATACCAATGATATGTTTTCATTTCCTATAATTCTACAGATATGCTCTGCTTTTCTATTCCATGTTTTTCGGCATAACCGGTCAGGAATAATGTCAACGCTCCGTCTCCTGTTACATTGCAGGCTGTTCCGAAGCTATCCTGAAGTGCGAAGATTGCAAGCATCAATGCTGTACCGTCATCGCCAAATCCAAGAACTCCTGTAATGAGTCCCAATGATGCCATTACCGTTCCTCCAGGAACTCCAGGTGCTCCAATGGCGAAAATCGCAAGCAGGACGCAGAACAGTACCAATGTCTGAATATCCGGTAATGTTCCATATAATACCTTGGACACGATCATACAGAAAAATACTTCTGTCAATACGGATCCGCACAGATGGATATTTGCAAACAACGGCACCCCAAAATCCACCATATCTTCTCTTAAAACTTTGGATTTTCTCGCACACCGAAGCGCAACTGCAAGTGTTGCGGCAGAAGACATCGTTCCAACTGCTGTAATATAAGCCGGTCCATAATGCTTTACGACTTCAATTGGATTCTTTCCAGAATAGACTCCTGCTACAACATACAGCACTGTCAGCCAGATATAATGTCCGATCATAACGATTACGACCGCACTGACAAATACCGGAAGCTGCTTTGTAATAGTTCCATCATATGATAAACAAGTGAATGTAAATGCAATAAACACTGGAAGAATTGGAATAATAATCTTCGACACGATTGCAAGTACAATATTTTGGAACTCATCTAAAATAGTAATGATCGTCTTTGCTTTTGTCCAGATTGCCGCAAGTCCGATTAAAATGGAAAATGCAAGAGCACTCATGACATTCATAATCTGCGGAATAGTCAGACCAAAAACATCTTCCGGCAATTCTTTTAAGCCTTCAATCTCTGACACAACCGGAAGATTCGGAATAATTGCATATCCAGCTCCCATAGAAAGAAGTGCTGCCAGTACGGACGACGTATATGCAACCATAAGTGCAACTCCAAGCATACGTGACGCATTATTTCCAAGCTTTGTAATAGACGGTGCAATAAATCCGATGACAATTAACGGTACTACAAAGTTAATGACCTGCCCCAGAATATTCTTTAATGGGACAACAACACTCATTACATTTTCCGGGAAAATCTGTCCAAAGATAATTCCAATAACAATACCAATCAATAATTTCACCGGAAGACTGCTAAATATTTTTTTCATACCCTACCTCACTCATTCTTCATGCTTAATAAATTTCTTCTATGTATAAATCATTCTACTTTTATCCCAATAAAGAAATTTATTAGTTGAAAATATTATGTTTATTATACAGTTATCAAATATGTTTTGTCTACTTTTATCTTAGAAAAAACAATTTCTTATCATAGAAAAAAGGCATATCCTTTCGGATATGCCTTAAATTCAACGTGCGCGAGAAGATTCGAACTCCCGACCTTCTGGTCCGTAGCCAGACGCTCTATCCAGCTGAGCTACGCGCACATTACTGTGTTCCGTTTCTCTTATGTCCCTCACAGCAAAATCTATTATAGCGTAGGTCCCCCTGGTTGTCAACAAGTTTTTTCAACTTTTTCAAACTTTTTCCACTCTTTTTTCTCTCCAGTACATTTGCCACCATCGTGATTGCAAATGCACATCCCATTGCAGCAATCATAGCCACTGCAAATGCCGGGCCTTTTCCTTCATTTGCCATAAACGGAGCAAGCACTGCCGGCACATAAGCGATTCCTTTTACATTGAACAGTCCTACGATTGCTCCACCTACAGTTGCACTTGCCAGCGCTCCGGCAAAGACAATCTTGTTTGAGAACATGAATGGATAAGACGCCTCCACGAATGTTCCAAAACAGATATTGATAATGCAGCCTGGAAGTGCTACAGCCGCCTCACCTTTCTGCTTCGGCAGAATAATGTTAGCAAGTGTGATTCCTGCTGATACCATGACAAGTCCTGTCATATCAATAGCTCCAAGGAAACTAAATCCCATTTCTTCCATTTCCAATAGTACAATCGGAAGAATTGCCGCATGGTAAACACCTCCAATAATTGCCGGCCAGATCAGAAGTCCTGCTACCGCCCCTGCAAGGAGGGCATTGTAATCAATACACATGTTGATCAGAGAACAGATACCATTTCCAATCCATAATGCTACAGGTGCAATAAGGAATTTTCCCACCAATCCAGCTGCCAGTCCACCAAGACCTCCCGAAGCAATATTAACTGTCGTACCCGGCACATTGTGACGGAAACAGAACACACTGATATAGTAAGCAAGTACACCTGCCAGGATTCCGATGATCAGTCCTCCCAGTATTCCTCCATCCACTGCCAGAATGCCGGCTACAATACCTGCAACAACTCCCACCTCATCAAGACCGGAAACCTGCTTAGCTGCAATTGCACAAATAACGATTGGAATTGAATTTACAAGTGTATCAAATACATCTGACAGACTTCCACATCCTGGAATCTTGCTGCACGCCAGGCAAAGTGCCATGGCAATAAATGCCGGAAGACTTGTCATCATAATTCCGCGGAAATTAATGCGCTTCCATATATTTCCTTCTGCTTTTGATGCTGCATTTTCTCCTGTATTACCAATGACTGGCATATATTTAATTTTCCAGTATTTTGCAAGTGCTGTCGTAAATGCAACGGCTCTTGTACGATTCGTTGTTCCTGTTGTTCCAGATGCTGACAGAACATTACATCCCATGTTCTGCGTGAGCGCGACACCACTTCCGCCCGTTCCGGCCATCGGAATCTTCGTTCTTGCGCAGGCTTCCATTGCCTGTCTGTTAGCCCCGTCCGGACTGGCACTGACAAACATTACACCGTCAATTTCACCGTCATCAATCTTCTTCGCAAGTTTTGCGTCCACCTTCGCAGCTTCTACATTAACCTCTGTTAAAGTCCCCTGAAATACTGCCTGTACTTCTGTTCCATTCCATGTATATAAAGTTGCCGGACTGTCCGGTCCCACATTATCCAGACTGCCAGATGCCAGTACATACTGTACAAATGTAATCTCCATGTCTGCTGCCTTTGTCTGTCCGCAAATTTCTTTCATCATTGCCGGCAGATTATTCCCACCTTGTTTATATAGATTTCCACCACTGCTTCCTATAAATGCAATCTTTTTTCCCATTCCTTTATGTCCTTTCAGATTAAATCATATCATCATACTACCTTGCTAACACGGTAGCGTGTTAAAGCAATGAAATAAGCTTACCATTTTAGAATGCATTTGTAAAGAGGAAAATATTATGCTACTATAAATATCTGGATTATTAAAACTATTATTTTAACGCAACATGAAAAAGGAAGAAACACTATGACTAAAAAAATTGCTGTAATAAATGATTTATCCGGATTTGGCCGTTGCTCACTGACAGCCGCAATTTCCGTCATCTCAGCCATGGGAATTCAAGCCTGTCCACTTCCAACCGCAATTTTAACCGCGCAGACCGGATATCCGCACTATTACCTCGATGACTATACAGATAAAATGGATATTTACCGCCAGGAATGGCAGAAAATGGGACAGCATTTCGACGGTATCTACACCGGATTCGTCGCAAGCGAAGCACAAATTGATCAGATATTCCATTTCATAGATACATTTTATACATCAGATACATTTCTTCTCGTGGACCCGGTCATGGGAGATGATGGTATAAAGTACGATATGTTTACACCGAAGTTACTGGAAAAAATGAATGCGCTGGTCGGGGAAGCGGATATTATCACTCCTAATCTGACAGAGCTCTGCCTTCTGACTGATGCAGATTACGATGCAATCATAGATATTGCAGATACTCGTATTCTCATCGATGTGATTGGTGAATTAGCCTCCACACTTCTGCCACCGGATTCTGATAATTCAAATACATTGGATAGCAGGCAGACTTCCAAAAAAGAAAAAGAGATTATTGTAACTGGCATTCATTGTAAGAATGAACATGGGCAGAAAATGATGGGAAATCTGTACGTTTCCAAAGACACTCGAAAATTATTCGCATTTCCACATGTCGGAGGCAGTTATTCCGGAACCGGAGACCTCTTCGCTTCCTGCATTGCAGCCGGAAAGTGTCGTGGCGATGGTATTCCAGAACTGATCCAGTTAGCCGGAACATTTTTAGAACAGGCGATCAAAGATTCCGCCGAAGAAAATATACCTTATCCAGACGGAACAAACTATGAAAAATATTTGTATATGTTGATAAAAAAATAGAGTCCTGACACTCTGAAAAAATTAGGCAAGTGTCGCCGTTAATCAAAGATGGATATGCATACTTTTATTTTCTCAAATGTATAAAAAATTTTGCAAATTGTTTTTCTCTATGTTATAATGGCGTCATGCAGCGATGGTCGAGTTGGCTGATGGCATCTGCCTCGAAAGCAGAAGAACCGCAAGGTTCCGGGGGTTCAAATCCCTCTCGCTGCGTTTTTAGCAGAAAGTATTATATTAGCTTTCTGCTTTTTATCCGTAAAAATCCTTCCGGCAAAACAACCGGAAGGCTCCTCTTTTTTGAATACGTTTTAAATCTTTCTGAAACTTACTGGTCGGCTTTAGTGTGTATTTCATGAAAGTAAATCCTCCATCATTTTATCCACATCTGTATAAGATTTCCCAAGAGATGGATTCTTCTTCATTTCTTCTACTTCTCTTAATGCTGAAAGCGTTTCACTGTTCGGCGTTTCTTTTGTAATTTCAAATGGTATTCCTTGTTCTCTGATTGCCTGTTTTACAAATATTGTAAATGCTGTTGTTAAATTCATTCCTAAATCATTAAATAACTCTTCTGCCTGCTTTTTTAAAGCATCGTCCATTCTGATTGATACATTTGCCATAAGTTTCACCCAACTTTCTATAATGGTATAATTTTTATTTTCAATATGATTATATAGTATATTGCAACGCATTGTCAATACACCGTATTATATCTCCTTATTTTGAAAGATATGTAAAAGAATTAAGCTATTTCTATATTTTCATCAGATTTTCTTAAGAAATTTTAGAAACATTTCCATTTTCTGACACAAGGCATTCACAATTCTCCATTATAATGAACTTATCAATTGAAGAAGACGGTAGTCGTACTTGCAGAAAAGCCAGACATGGCAAATGTACACTATGCCCTCCAAAATGTCGGCTTACTGCTCACAATCAGGTATGATTACCGGACTTCGCCTAACAACAATTAAAATTTACATAGATAAAATGTTCAAACCCTTTCAAAAAAGAACCAGCACTTTCAAAAGTGTTGGTTCTTTTTTATTCCTGTTTCTTACTGCTCTCTGAATGTAATCTCTCCTGTGGAGGCATCCATGCCATCCACAATTGCCAGTGACTCCAGACGGTATCCAAGATTACGAATCACTGTTCCCCCACTCTGGAAGCCTTTCTCAATCGCGATTCCGATTCCCTCTACAGTTCCTCCTGCAGCTTTCACGATCTGAATCAATCCCTGAAGTGCACAGCCATTTGCCAGAAAATCATCGATAATCAGTACATGATCGTCCTCACTTAAGAATTTCTTTGCAACGATTACCTGATTCTTGCATTTGTGGGTAAATGACTCGACTTCTGCCGTATACATCTCGCCTTCAATATTAATGCTTTTTGTTTTTTTAGCAAATACAACCGGAACCCCGAAATGCTGTGCTACAACACAGGCGATTCCGATTCCAGAGGCCTCAATAGTAAGAATCTTGTTAATTGGTCTGTCCGCAAATCTTTTCTTGAATTCAGCACCCATCTGATCAAATAATTCTATATCCATCTGATGATTCAGGAAACTGTCCACCTTTAAAACATTTCCCTCTTTTACGATTCCATCTTTTACAATTCTTTCCTCTAAAAAGTTCATCACAGATTACTCCTTTGTTCCATTTCAGTTCATTTGGAAATTATTATACTCCTTTTCTTCATGAAATGCATCAAAAATTTGTTTCTGTCGCTTATTTTATAAATTTCAAAAATATTTTAGAATTTTATTCTACTTTCAATGCATTCGGATATATTTTCTTAAGCCGGCCATCATCAAACTTTTGATCCATAGTTTTCTGCCAGCTATGTGTTGCTGCTGATACAGTCTCCAATAGCCAGCCCAAAAAACTGGTACAAAAAAAGAGCCAGATTAATTCATATCCTGAGTACATATACTTCTCGTTTTCGTATTTGTCTGAAAATCCCCACTTCTACAAGTAGTAACTTCACATACGTCAAATCTGAACTTAAAAGAAATATTAGCATATTTTACTTTGGAAATCTATGTTCTGGCTCTCTCTTATTGTATATTCAGAGGTTTACATATATTTTTTCACGATTTCATGCATTTGGCCCCACTTTTTCTCCATATCGCTGACCAGCTTGAACTGTGTTCTGCACCGATCCAGATTATGTTCCTCGCGATGGATCTTGAAGTATGTATCTCCCTGCAGATAATCTGTCAGGAAACGCATACCACATTCAAATGTCATGACCTTTGCTCCCATCGGCAAAAGTTCCATCTCCCGTTTTGTCAGCTTGCCATTACAGCCTTCAATGAATCCTTTTGTAAACAGATCAAAAAGCTCCATACTGCATTCAACCTTAGACAGATCTTTTTCATCTTCCGCACCTGTACTTGCCCCGAAACGAATGGCGTCACCGAAATCATTCACAGCAAGTCCCGGCATAACAGTATCCAGATCTATCACGCAGATTGCCTTGCCTGTCTTATTGTCAATCATAATATTGTTAAGCTTTGTATCATTGTGTGTAACACGAAGCGGAATCTCTCCCTTTGCCTGAAGGTTTGAAAAACAGCATGCTACATCTTCATGGTCCAACACAAACTGAATTTCTTTCTTAACACCAGCCGCACGGCTCTTAATATCTGTTTCTACCGCTCTTTTAAAAACCTCAAATCTTGCCTTTGTGTCGTGAAATCCTTCAATTGTCTCAAACAATGTATCGGCCGGATAGTCTGCCAAAAGATTCTGGAAATTTCCAAATGCCATTGCTGCCTGATAGAACTGATCCGGATTCTCTACCTGATCATAACTGCTCGCATCTGTAATAAAAATATAGGATCTCCAGTAATCTCCAAACGAATCCTGATAATATGGTTTTCCATCCAATGCCGGAATTACATTCAACGTTTCTCTGTCTGGATTTCCTCCTTTTTTTATAATTTTTTCGCGAAGATAGGAAGTCACTCCGAGAATATTCTCCATAAGCTCTACAGGGTTCTTGAATACATTTTTATTCATTTTTTGAAGAATGACCTTCAAAATCCCCATGCGTTTTACTTCAAATGTCAGCAAATATGTGTCATTAATGTGTCCATTTCCAAATGGTACATCCTGGATCAGTCTTCCTTCATATTGAAAATGTGCAATTGCTTCTGCTTTCTGCGTTCTGACTACCTGTGTCATAATACTTCCTCCCGGTTTTATTCAAAAATCCTTCTACTTATTATTGACGTCTTTTATCACTTGATTATTGTAGTATAAATTTGTACAAAAATCTTTATCATATTTCACTCATAATTTATATTATCTGCTTCTATTTCTTGCAATTTTTAATATATACGTTATAACTATTTATAACATTTGTACAAAAAAATACAATTGCGCAAAGGAGACTTTAACATGGCATACAATGGATTTTTACCGGAGAATGTAATCAACATCGGTAAAATATACAGTATTCATTATTTTGAATACATGAGCGATTTTTCATTCGAAGGTGAAAGCCACGATTTTTGGGAATTTATCTGTGTAGATAAAGGAGAAGTTGAAGTGACCGGCGGTGATAAGAAGTTTATTCTTCACAAAGGTGAAATTGCTTTTCATGAACCTAATGAATTTCATAATGTTACAGCTACTGGAACGATTGCACCGAATCTGATTGTTATCTCCTTTCAATGTGATGATAATGCTATATATTATTTTCGCAAAAAAATTTTGAAGATGGATGACGTAGAACGCAATCTTCTGGCAAGCATTATTTTTGAAGCCAGACATACCTTCCAATGCCGGCTGGATGATCCATATCTTCAGAATATGCCGCTTAAACAGCCACCTGACATCTTCGGCTCACAGCAAATGATCCGTCTGCTAATAGAACAGTTTTTAATCCACCTTGCAAGACGTTACTCAGCCTCTTACACCAGCGTTGTCCGTCCCAAAGACACTACGCCTGCAGCCAAATCAACAAAATCCAAAAATGACATTGAAGTCTACAGTCTGGTCACCGAATACATGAAAGAACATATTCGTTCTCATGTCACTATTGAACAGATCTGCAAGGACAACCTGGTCGGCAGATCGCGACTGCAGAAGATATTCAAAAATCAATGTGGACTTGGCATCATCGACTATTTTTCGAAGCTGAAGATCAACACTGCAAAAGAACTGATCCGATCCAGACATATGAATTTTACACAGATTTCCGATTATCTTGGATATACCTCCATTCATTACTTCTCAAGACAATTCAAAAAAGAGACTGGAATGACACCGTCTGAATATGCATCTTCAATCAAGGCAATGTCAGAAGGAAAGTTTGAGGAAAATTAGTGGAAAATAAAATATATATTGCTCAAAAAGCTGCCTCAGATTCTGACTATTTCCTGTGTCTGCTGCGTCGCTTATCTCTGTCTTTCTCCGCGAACTCGTCTAAAAAACAACTCAGACACGCTTCGAAAGACAAGCTATACTCGCAGACATGACGGAAATACGTCAATAAATCTGAGGCACCTTCTTGAGCTTAACATATTATTTTCCCACTACTTTTTCTATAAGCGTAATAAGTAAAGGAATCTGTATGCGAATCATCCGTTAATTTTTAATAGCTGGATTCGAAAACAGATTCCTTGCTTTATATAATATTCTTTTTATGTCTCTACCCTTTAATTCCTCCGGTAATTCCTCCGATCAATTTCTCTGACAGGAACAGATACAGGACAAATGTCGGTGCAAATACAATAATTACTGCTGCGAACATTCCAGCCCAGTTTCCGGTGTACTGCATGGACTGCAACATTCCATAAAGTCCTACGGCTACCGGACGTAATGCATCGTTGTTTGCAAAAATCAGTGACAGGAAATACTCATTCCAGATATTAATGAAATTGAATATTGTCACTGTTACCAGTCCGGACTGAGCCATCGGGAACATAATCTTCCAGAAAGCTTTTGCCGGAGGACATCCATCAAGAGCTGCTGCCTCTTCATATGTGCTGGAAATATTTGCAAAGAAAGTAAGTAGGAAAATCGTTGTATATGGAATATTAATTCCTACATACAAGAAGATCAAAGTTACCTTACTTGCTGCAACATTATTCAGAATTCCCAGATTTGCTACAACTCCAAACAATGGAAGAACGATCATCGTGATTGGAATACCCATCGCAGACACTAAACTTGTCTGGATAATTTTATTCCCGATAAATGTATATCTCGCAAGGACATATGCTGCCGGCGCACAGATCAGGATCAACAATACACAAGATACTACTGCATAAAGGAGGGAGTTTGTAAAGAATGTTGCAACTCCGCCACTTCCCCATGCCTGCACATAATTTTCAAAGTGTAGTCCCGACGGGAATTTCAATGCTTTTCCTGCAAAGATATCTGTTGTAGTAGAAAGACTGGCTGCTATGATCCATCCAAGTAACATGAATGTAAATGCCACCCATAAAATTACAATAATATATCCAGGAGCGAGCGCCATTTCATGTTTCCAGTCAATTTTCTTTTTCACTTTTATTTTTTTCTCTTTTGCCATCTTGCGTCTCCTCCTTTCTAAAATTCTAAGTCATCCTCTTTAATCAGTTTATTACAGATTGTAAAAATAACTACAATACAGATGCACAAGATAATACCGATCGCTGCTCCATATCCTGCATTTCTTTCTGTAACTGCATTTCCGGCTCCAAATGTCTGCATGTACATGTACTGTACCGGAACAATAGTTGCCTCATCTGCTGTTACGGTTGAGAACATCTGAGACCACACAAAGAATGCCGCTGTACTTACTGACCACATCGTAATGTTCGTCTTAAATACTCCTTTTAATAAAGGAAGTGTCATATGCTGGAATTGCTGTGGCCTGTTGGCACCATCAATGGTTGCCGCTTCATATAGCTCCGGACTGATTCTCTCAATTCCACTCATCCAGATCAGCATGTGATATCCAATCATTCCAAAGCAATATGCAAATAACAATGCTCCGAATTTGTGATCTGTATCCAGCCATGCTGTCTCTGCCAGTTTATGCATACCGACCGCATCAAGAATAGATTTTAGTAATCCGAACTTAGAACTATATACATACTGTAACCACATAGTTGCAAGGGCTACCGCACTTACAAGGTTCGGAAGATAGATTACCGCACGAAAGAATTTCTTACCACGGATTCCACTTGTCAGAATAACTCCAAACAGCAGAGAAACAGAAAGTACAATTACTCCACCGATTGCCCAGATTTTAAACAGGTTCAGCATAGACTTTCTAAAAATTGCAGTTGCAAATAATTTCTCATAGTTCTGTATACCTACAAATGTCCACAAATCTGTTGTGTCTGTAACGGAATCAATTTTGAAGAAACTCATCATAATCGTCCGGACGATCGGGTATAAAAAAACAATGAGGAAGATGATAACTGCCGGCGCCAGGAAGCCTACGATCATTTTCTTATTATTTTTCATCTCATTTCCTCCTTCTCGCATAATCTCAGCCATCTGCCTCATTCTTTTTTCAGATGTCCTGCGACCGTTTTCTTAAAAGAAATATGGCGGCGATGCCATAACCGCCCCGCCACCATATTATAATATGCATCTTATTTGATTATCTCAAATGACTTATTTTCCTGCTGCTTTTTTCATTGTAGAAATGAATCCTGCTGCATCTAATTTACCAGCTGCGAGCTCAAGTGCGCTTGTCTTTAATGTACCAGTCAGGTCATTGTTGCTCTCTGCGCCTGCTGCCCAGTCATAGTATGTTGTTGTTGCATCAAATCCAGCTTTTACTTCTGCAAGCTCTGTTGGCCATGCATCAGAATTTGCTTTGTCAGTTGGGATACAAAGAGCTTCTGTTGTCATCTCTTTGTCATAATCACCTGTTGTGATATAAGTAATCAGCTCAAATGCTTCGTCAGCCATCTTGGAATCTTTATTGATTGCAAATACCTGATTAGCAATGTTGTTAGCTGTATTGTCATCTGTTCCGTTCGGAACTGATGGATAGTTGAAATATCCCCACTCAAGATCCTCAGCTACAGAAGCTTTTGCTTCATTTGGAAGCCATGATCCGCAGATAACGATTGCTGCATCTCCAGGAGCAAATTCCTGATTCTGCCCTGCCGGATATACATTTGTCGCAATGTTCTTTGAGAAGTAACCTTTTTTAGCGAAATCTGCAAAGCTCTGAGCTGCTGCAAGAACTCTCTCATCATCCCATGTTACGTTCTGACCATTTACTTCTTCTCCGGTTACAAGAGATTTTACTCCATCCTGTCCAATATATCTTGCAAGATGATATCCGATAAATGATGTCATATAAGCATCGTCTGCTGTGATTGGTGTAATACCAGCGTCTTTTAATTTAGCGCATGCTGCATCTAACTCATCCCATGTTGTAGGAACTTCTTTGATACCAGCTTTATCAAATAATGTCTTATTGTAAAAGAATCCGAAGATTGATGGCTGATATGGGATTGAATGGAGTGTTCCATCCTCATATGCTGCACGTGCAATTTTGAATAATGTCTCGTTTCCGTGCTCTGACTCGTAATCTTTTGCCACATCCTCGAGATCTAACAGATATTTTCCCCAAGATCCGTTTACACGGTTTACATCTTCATCGAACAGGTCGATGGTCTGCTTTGCATCGAGTGCAGGCTGAAGACCTTCACGCTGTCCGGAACGTCCCTTGAACTGAACGTCTACTTCTACACCTGTATCTTCTGTATACTTTGCAATCGCATCCTGGATTACTTTCGCCTGTGGCTCATCTTTACTCCACATAGCCCAGTATACAAGTTTCTTGCCATCTCCTCCAGATGACTTGGAATCGTTGGAACTTCCGCCACATCCAACTAACATGGTCGCAACCATTGCCGCACATAAAAGTGCACTGATTACTTTCTTTTTCATTCTTTTTCCTCCTATACCATTTTGGTAAATCGTTTTTAGTAATTTTGCAATTACTCTTTTCCCGTTGGATTCATTATGTCACAATTTTGCACAATAATCTTTATCCTAAAGTTTCATTAATTTGCACAATCTGCTCTAAAATGCTATTTTCAGCAAAATAACGGGCTGTTTTTTGTACACATTGTATAAATTAATATTTTCACAATCTTGTTATTTATTCTACATTACACAAATCATTAAGACCTATTATCGATTTTCATCTGATTATTTTATCCCTGATTCTTTATATCAGAGATAATGCTGCTTCATCTCCCACCAAAATAACATCATTATGCATCTGAAGGATTGATGCCGGCACACCTGGAATTACCGGTCCGAAAAATGCTTTCTTTACAATCTCTGCTTTGTCTTCCCCACTTACTACAACAAGAATCTTCTTTGCCTGCATAATTGTCTTTATCCCCATGGTATAAGCCTGTCTTGGAACATCCGTCGCCGAAGCAAAAAATCTTTTATTTGCCTCAATAGTACTCTCCTGAAGGTCCACACAATGTGTCCCCGTCTCAAATGCCTGTCCTGGCTCATTAAATCCAATATGTCCATTATGTCCCATTCCAAGAAGCTGAAGATCTACGCCTCCAAGGCTTCTGATCAGTTCCTCATAACGTTCACATTCTTTTTTACTGTCTGGTTCCATTCCATTGGGCAAATGTGTGTGTCTCTCCTGAATATTCACCTGATCGAACAGATGCTGATGCATAAAGTAATAATAGCTCTGTTCATTGGTTCCCGGCAGTCCTTTATATTCGTCCAGATTGACACTTGTCACCTCTGAAAAATCCAAGTCTCCTTTTTTGTACCAGTCTACCAGTTGACTGTAAGTTCCTATTGGCGTAGAGCCAGTTGCCAGTCCAAGTACACTGTTTGGTTTCAAAATGATCTGTGCAGAAATTATATTGGCTGCTTTTCTGCTCATATCCTTGTAATCTTTTGCTCTGTACACTCTCATAACATTTCCTCCATTTTTATAGACACTTTTTTTAATTCACTTTAAAATTATAGTAGTGTGGCAAATGCCCTTTTTCCCCGTACACTTTTTCGTGAAGGCTCTCCCAGATTGACTGGATATCGCTGTCTCCTTCCCGGATATCTGACACATCAATTCCATCGCCGTCATTCAGCAAATGATACGCCTCTTCATTTCTTTCTAATTTTGCAAGTGCTGCCACATAATAATATTGAATTCGTCCGTTCTTCTGATTTTCTGCGGTCTGTTTTTTATATTCTTCATCAATTTCCTTGTAAGCCCCACATTTTTCCAGAATCTTAAACCCTTCCTTCTGATAAGATAGTCTCTCTCTTTGAAGCGCCATTCCTTCCATAATAAACTGTTTTGCCTTCTCAGGATCCGATTTCAGATACAGGCACGCCAGTCCATGATATGCCCATGCATTGGATGTAAGATCAACAGATCTTGCAAATTCGTCTCTTGCATCTTCATTTCTTCCTGCAATCAGATAGCTGATACCAAGCTGATAATGTGCATACCAGTTCGCGGCATTCGGTGCATCTTTTCTGGCTGTTTTCTCTTCCAGATATGCCAGGAATTTCTCTCCATTCCAGAACTCATCCGGCTCATCTTCTGGATTTGGCATATGTAGAATGCCTGTTTCAAAGAAATGTTTCCACTTCTTTAATGTTTCTGACTGATTCACAAATTCCAGATGGCCAGTTCTTTTTGTTTTTGGTGCAAATGTTCCATATCCGCTTCCTGCCTGGACTAGCTTTGCCTGCTTCTTTGCAAGTCCTTTTGTCTCTTCCAGACGTTTCTTAAGTTTCTCAATCTCCTGATTTGCCTTCAGTTCCTCTGTCACCTTCTCATAACGCCATTCATGGGACTGTTCACATGCACCTGCACCAAGATCCACTGCTCCGTAGCGTTCCATCCATTCCCATGCAGTGTGTGGTGCCATCGGAATACAGCCATACTGTGTCTTTCCAAGTCCTGCCTGGATCTCCACATAACGTCCTGCATCTTCCGTCAAAAATTCCTGCCAGCGGTCGGAAGCATCAATATTTCCCCATGAAAATAGCTTTCTTCCCTGTAGTCTTGGTGTTGAAAATTGTAAAAGTCCATATCCGTCTGGCGCAATATTGGCAATATATTTGGGTTCTTCTTTCGGAATATGGAAGAAATAATCTATACTGGTCGGAATCTTCTTATAATCTGTTACATCAATTCCATTAACAAACGGAATCTCTACTTTAAAACCATTCGTCCCTACCGCTGTAAATGCTTCCTTTGCCGGTACGACAAGACGTCCCCCTTCATACTCCGGTACTGCCATGTTACTCCACCAGTACATCGGAATAACCTGATTGCTGTCATTAACAATTCTCATTCTGCAGTTCAGATACGGACAAGACTCCTCCAGCCAGAAATCCATCTGCCAGATAACTCCCCGGATCCGCTCATATTCATACATACGAAGTACCGGATCACCTTCATCTGTCTGCGTCTTTGCTACATAAAGCGGCTCCGTCGTCAATGGATTATGGCCGATAATTCCAAGATTCCACTCGACACCTCCGGAAAACCATGCATTTCTAATAGCAAGGTTGCTAAATCTGAGCACATCATTCGTGTAAAGAAGATTCTTTCCTGTTTTCTTATCCCACAGCTCCCACAATCTTCCACCATATTCCGTAAGAAATACTGCCTTCAAATACTCGTTTTCCAGAACCGCCGTCTTTACATCTTTCTCATGCAGCTCTCTTGTATATCCATTAAGCTGACGATATGGAAACGCACTATTTACTTTGCCATATCCTTCATAAATCTCATCATCCTCGTCCAGATCAAACACAAGCGAATTCTGAGTTGTCAGTTCCCCAAAAAGATCCGGTACCGAAGACTCCTCCCCCAGTTCTGCAACTTTCATACGCTTTGTCTCAAATACTAGCCTTGTCATAATATACCTCCCACTCTTATAATTTTATCCCTCAACAGGCCTTCTAACATGCACTTTCAAGATGTCTTTAGCATCTCTTTCACTTTTTTCTATTGATATAATAAAATTTTCTCTATCATATCTTCCATCATGGCATAGAACGATTGTATAATCTTTACACAATCTACACCTTTTTTTGCCATATCTGCGTCAACATACACAAAATCATAGCAGTATGCAAAACAAATCCATATGGAGACAGAATTCCAGATATATAAAAATGCCGCTATCTGCTGCGCCACTTATATTCACATGATTATGTAAACTCACCTGCAAGCAGGTTCAAACAGTACATAATCATGTGAGCTATGCTCGCAGATATAACGGCATTTTCATAATTATCTGAGAATCTCTGTCTCCATCTAAATCTGTAATGTTGCTCACTACTATAATTTAACTAACTCTCAAGTTATTAAATAATATTTTTTACTTAGCATCACCTACAAAATCCGTCACTGACACTTCCTCCGAATCTTTGATAACTCAATTTTTTTCAATTTACTTTCTGAATCTTGTTCTAAAGCGACGCAGCAGATATCGATATTTATACATATCTGAAATCCTGCCTCGGATAATTCACTATATTATAACAACAAATTTTATTACACAGCCTGGAACTGACTGTTATACAACTTATTATAAAATCCTCCTTGTGCCAGCAGTTCTTCGTGTGTTCCCTGCTCGATGATTTTTCCGTCTTTCATAACGAGAATAAGGGATGCATTCCGGATTGTAGAAAGCCTGTGTGCTACGATAAAGCTTGTACGTCCCTTCATTAATTTGTCAAATGCTTCCTGAATCTGCTGCTCTGTTCTTGTATCAATACTTGATGTGGCCTCATCAAGTATCAGCATTGGCGGCAGGCAAAGCATAACTCTTGTAATACATAGAAGTTGCTTCTGTCCCTGGCTGATACTGTCTTCATGAAGCACTGTATCCAATCCTTTTGGAAGACGCTCGATAAATTCCCAGCTATGTGCTTCTTTTGCTACACGGATAATGTCTTCATCTGTGGCATCTGGTTTTCCAAATGCGATATTTTCCCGGACTGTTCCATCTTTGATCCAAGTCTCCTGTAGCACCATTCCATAGGAACTGCGAAGTGCATGGCGGCTGAGTCCGTCAATTGGCTTGCCGTCAATTTTAATGTTTCCTTGATCCACATCATAAAAGCGCATCAGCAGATTGATAAATGTCGTTTTTCCACAGCCGGTCGGTCCTACAATGGCAATCCGCATGCCGGGATCTACTTCCAGATTAAAATCTTCAATCAGGCGGTGATTCTTATCATAACTGAAGTCTACATGGCTGATGGACACATTTCCTTTCACTTCGTTGATTGTTCCTTCCACGTCTGGGGATTCTTCTTCTTCCTCCAGAAGATCAAAAATACGGTTCGCACACGCCAGCGCATTTTGCATCTCTGTAATGACAGAACTAATGTCATTGAACGGTTTCATATACTGGTTCGCATAAGATAACAACACGGACAGACCTCCAACTGTCAGAGCTCCGCCTGGTATCATAAATGCTCCTACAAGAGCAACACCTGCATAGATGACATTATTTACGAAACGCGTAGACGGGTTTGTCAGACTGCTGTAGAAAACTGCTTTCTGACTGTATTTTTGTAAATCTGCATTGATCTGTGCAAATCGCTCTGACGCTTTTTCTTCATATCCGAATGCTTTGACTACTTTTTGGTTTCCAATCATTTCATCAATGAGTGCTGTCTGATTTCCTCGAGTCTCACTTTGCTTATGAAACATTTCAAATGATCTGGAAGAAATAAATCTGGCAATTAAGAAACTCATTGGTGTCAGCACAATGACCAGAGCTGTGATCCAGAAATTCTTGGAAAACATAAAAATCAAAGTTACAACAATCGTTACAATTCCGGAAAACAACTGAGTAAATCCAAGTAAGATTCCATCAGACAAAATATCTGTATCTGCGATGATCCGGCTTACAATATCTCCGGAACTGTGACGGTCCAGATAAGACAGGGGCAGCCGCTGAATATGACGGATTGCCTGGGAACGGATATCCTGTACAATATGATAAGTCATATGATTATTGATCATGTTCATGATCCATGTTGCCAGCGCTGATATTGCCACTAATACAAGAATTTCTCTTAAGAGTACCCACATAGCATCAAATTGAACCTGATGCTCTGCAACAATCTGATCAATGGCATCTCCGAACAGGATCGGCACATATAATTGTAATATTACTGAAACGGTTGCAAGCAACACGCTCAGCACAAGAAATATTTTATATTTTCCAATGAATTTTAAAATCTTCTTCATCTTCTATGCCTCTCCTTTCTCATCATAATTTATTTTTTCTCTTAATTTTTCTTCCGGGAATTGTGAATAATAAATTTCCTGGTAAACTTCACAATTTTTCATCAATTCTTCATGCGTTCCCTGTCCAGCCAATTCTCCATTTCCAAGAACAAGTATTTTATCTGCCTGCTTAATTCCAGCTACACGCTGAGATACAAGAAATGTTGTCATCTTGCCTTCCAGACCATGGATTGCTTTTCGAAGCGCTGCATCTGTTGCAAAATCAAGAGCACTCGCACTATCATCTAAAATTAATATCTCCGGTTTCTTAACTAAGGCTCTTGCAATGGTAAGCCTCTGTTTCTGTCCACCAGACAGATTACGTCCATTCTGCTCCAACTGGAAATCCAGCTTTCCCATCTTTCCTTCTACCACTTCTTTTGCCTGGGCAATTTCAATTGCTTTCCAGATGTCCTCATCTGTGGCGTTCTCGTCACCCCATTTCAGATTGTCACGGATACTGCCCTGGAACAGTACACTTCTCTGCTGAACAATTCCGACTTTCTCACCGATAGATTTTCTTGTGTATTCTGTAACATTTTCTCCGTCCATATAGACATGTCCGTCCTGTGGATCGTAGAATCTTGGAATCAAAGATACCAGTGTTGATTTACCACTTCCGGTTCCTCCGATAATACCAATCGTTTCTCCCGGCATCGCCTGGAAACTGATATCCTTAAGACTCGGTGCTCCCGCGCCCGCATAAGTAAATGTAACATGATCAAATTTAACTGCAGGTGTATGATTCTGCTTTTTCTCTTTCTGACGCATCTCATCGTTTACATATGTCATACTGGACTTCACTGCCAAAATTCCTGCCACACGGTCTGCGCACGCCATTGATTTGTTCAATGTAATGATCAGTGATGCTAATTTGATCAATTCAACAATTATCTGAAGCATATAGTTGTAAAGAGCAACCACTTCACCTTGCTGCATATTTCCCATATTAACCTGAATACCAGCGCGGTCAATCAAAATGACTGTTGCAATATTAATCAGCACATAAGTCACTGGATTTAAAAGTGCTGAAATCCTTCCGACAAAAAGGTTCAATCTCGTCAGTTCCCGGCTGCTGTCTTCAAATTCTTCTACAGATTGCTCTTCCCTGCAAAATGCACGGATCACACGGACACCTGTTAAATTTTCTCTTGTCAGTCCTGTCACCTGGTCCAGTCCATTTTGCACTTTCTTAAATAATGGAATGCTGACCAGCATAATGGAAAATACAACAACGAACAATACCGGAATCGCAATCACAAATATCCATGCACATTTTACATTGATTGTAAATGCCATGACCATGGAGCCAAGTACGACAAATGGACTTCGAAGCAGAAGTCTCAGACCCAGATTCAATCCATTCTGAACCTGATTCACATCATCTGTCAAACGTGTGATCAAGGTATCAGTTCCCATGGTATCTAATTCTGTAAATGACAATGACTGAATATGATCAAACATTGCCTGTCTTAATTTTGCCGCAAATCCACAGCTTGCCTTCGCAGCAAAAAACTGTGCGGTGAAACTGCAGGCAAGTCCGACTCCCGCCATTAAGATCAATACAAAAAACATCTGAACCACATAACTTCGGTTATCCTGTGCGACACCGACATCAATAATCTGTGCCACAACTACCGGAACTAAAAGGTCAAAAACAACCTCCAGAAGCTTAAAAAGCGGTGCCAGAATACTTTCTTTTTTGTACTCTTTTAGATAAACTGCCAAACTTTTCATGTCTCTATTTTCCTCTCTCTTCCTGTTTCACGAATCTATGCCTATTATAACGCATATTCAGTAATATGCATAATATTCCTTTTATTGCTTTGTAATATATTTTTTATATTGCATTTGTAATACCTTCATTATAATATAGTGTTACATACATTTTGGAAGCTTTCAAGAAATGGAGATGGATTATGGAACTTAGACAATTAGAATACTTTAGACAAATTGCAGATACACATAGCTTTAATGAAGCAGCCAGACATTTAAATATGTCACAGCCTCCTCTCAGCTATCAGATTCACCAATTAGAAGAAGAACTGGGCGTACAACTTTTTGAGCGGACAAGCAAAGGAGTTATTCTGACAAATGCCGGCGAAGTCTTATACGAGCGCGCCGGAAATTTGCTTGATTATGCAGATTCTGCAAAGCTTGAAGTTACAAAAGCCGGAAAAAAGCGAGTTCTTCGTATCGGAATGACCTCAACAACAACTGCTGTAATGATGCCATTTATCTCTACATTTGCAAAAAAATATCCTGACGTAAACTTCGAAGTAAGGGACGGAAGTACCTATACATTATATAGTTATCTTATGGATGGAATTATCGATATCTCCGTTGCACGTACCCCGCTTCAGTTAAACAAAATAAACTCTTTTACTTTATGTTCTGAGCCAATGATTGCTGTGTCAAACTTTTCAGCAAATCTCCAATCTTCTAATGCTGTCCCTGTCACAAATAATACTGCTACAAATTCAAATAGCAAAATGCTTTCTTCAAAAATAATACAGCTAAACGACCTGTCAAAACATCCATTGATTCTTTATCGCAGATATGAACGATTAATTCTTGATACATTTCATGCAAAAAATCTTGATCCTGAAATATTCTGTCTCTGTGATGACGCAAAAAGCGCTTTGCTCTGGGCTAAAGATGGACTCGCAACTGCCATTTTCCCCAAATCAATGCAGTCATTGTGTACAGGACTTCGAATTTATGAAATTGATGAACCTACTCTTATAACACAAATTGTATTAATCTGGAAAAAAGAAAAGAAACTTTCTCCTATCGTACAAGAATTTTTAGATGTATGCCAAAAAAAATAATTCAAGAATGTCTCGGCATTCTTGCTGCGAGATGCACATCATGCAACGCATGACATATTTCTTCTGCGCATCTCTGATGTTTTCTGACTGGCTTCTATGATAAACAGGCCGGGCCGGTTCTGTCAAGTGCAATCAGAGACCGATTGGAAGGCGGCGAGGAAAGAAATACAGAAAAGGAAGGAAAGGTAGAGAAGCTATGGAAGAGATTTCATTGAAAGGAAAATTTTCTCTGGAGCTGATTAAAAAGGAACGGTTTGCCGGATCCTTTTGCGGTATGCGCTATATGCTGATGATTGAGGATGGCAAAATGAAGGCGACTGTGTATCCGGAGCCGTACTGCTGGGAGGCGACGCCAAAGGAGCAAAAAGAGTCGGAGCTGTTCCCGCATACGAAGGAGGGTATTGACGAGATGGTCGCATGGCTGAATCAGAAATACCGGGAAGAATATGCGGAAGCTGTAAAGGAAGAGGAGTGAACTCTTCAAGAAAGCCTTGATATTCTTGAGGCTTTGCTGCGAAGCAGCTCCCGCAATTCTACAAATAGTAAAGCGGACATTCGCAATCCGCTGATTTTTATTGATACAGCTTTGTATATTTCTCGCGGAAATACGTCAGCAGTGGCTGTGCCGAGAGTTCTTCATGGCATACCTCGCGGAGTACGTCCTTTGGCAGGCGCAGTCCGCCGTAGCGGTGAATCTTCTCATTCAGCCAGTGAGTGATCTCCAGGATCCGTCCGGCTGCGAGCAGCTCATCGATGCTTCCGAGGTCGTGCTCGATAGCCTGAAGGAACATGCCGTCATAAATGCTTCCGAGCAGGTATGACGGGAAATATCCAAAAGAACCGTCGGACCAGTGCATATCCTGCAGAATTCCTTCTGCATCGTTGGACGGAGTAATGTGCAGATACTGCTGCATTTTCTGATTCCAGAGCGACGGAAGCTCGGAAACAGGGGTGTGGTCGCGGAAGATTGCCTGTTCGATCTCATAACGGATGATGATGTGGAGTGGATAAGTCACTTCGTCGGCATCCGTGCGGATGAAGCTGTTTTTGACATGATTGACTTCACGGACAAAATCATCCAGGGAGATTCTTTTCAGCTCCGGAAGCAGTTCCTGTATCTGAGGATAGATCGGGAGCCAGAAATTGCGGTTGCGTCCAAGCATATTTTCAAAGAAGCGGGACTGGCTCTCGTGAACACCCATGAACGGGCAGTCGTCGGCCTCTGTGTTTTGCAGCGTAGAATCGACATTCTGCTCAAAGATGCCATGACCACCCTCGTGGATGGCAGAGAACATGGCACAGAGTGGATCATCCGGCCGGAAGTGGTTTGTTACACGCACATCATGTTTGGAAAATCCGAGTGTAAACGGATGCTCACTTTCAGCAACGGTACCGGATTCCAACGAAAAACCGATGTAGGTAAGCAGCAGTTCCTGGACCTTTTTCTGCGCATCCGGATCATAGTATCCTTTAAAAA
>OGDN01002046.1_pt1 | contig 28450 bp, 22 predicted proteins | sample 1570271 | NCBI WGS metagenome assembly OGDN01 (sample SAMEA4384481, study PRJEB24528) | human gut metagenome | reverse complement strand
TAGTAATAAAGACCTTGGAGAGGGTCTCTAAACACTACTACTATATAATACGAGGTGTAGATATACATGGAAAAAATAGAAATATTTTGTTGTGGGAAAATGGAAACGAAACAGTGGAAAAAGGCATATATAGATCAATTAACAAGAAAAGAGGAGAAAGGTCTGGGAGTGTATCGAGATATGGATACCTCGTACACGGACAAAGATTCAAGATACTATGCACAGTTAACAGCATTTTTGAATAAAAGAGAGGACGATCTTTCAGACAAATTGTGTGGAAAATATGAATACAAATTTAATCAAGTGGAAGGAAAACTACATGGTATTGTGGTGAGTAGCAATGGAGAAAAAATCTTTACATTAAGGTCAGATTTATTTGGATTTTCTGCGCCTGAATTAAATTGGCGAGAAAAAAATAACTTTACTCCATATGAATTATATTTGATGAAAAATTGCAATGAGCAAAATTCAGCTGAAACGGTAGTTGAGTGGATTATGAACACAAGGACACTGGGCGGTGCGTTCTTGTGGCCGATAAAGAAATATAGAGCACAACATAAGACACAATATAACCTTACAAGAGGAGGACATATTCCGCAAATAAAGAGACAGTATATTCAGGATAGGGTGGATTTGACCTTGCTTGAGATCAAGCATTCATATGATGCAGAGTATGGGACCCAATATACCAGCGATCTGCTTTGCAAACAGTATCAGAACTCGTCGAATCACATACAAGAGTGGCTGCAACACTTTAAAAATTTTCCTACATATATTGAATTTTTCTGCTTGGATGGTTTTGTTGATAAAGATTCATATATGCCATGGGATCTTGTTGCGTTGGAGCACGGAGAATTATGTGATAATGCGAGATCCAATCAGGGAATAACGGAGGAAACGGATATACAGGAGATGTGCAATTTCTTGGCTGGGAAGATAAAGGAGAGATCAGAGAAGATGTATAATAAAATGAAGTAATGCATTTGTTTGAAAAATAATGTGGAAAGGACAGAATTCTGAGCATCGCTTAGAAGGGCTGTCTTTTTTGACAATACAGTGTTAGATAATTTTCGGATATGGATTTAGACGAAATTACTAAAACAAAAGTGGCGAAATTACTCAAATGAAAATGCAAAAATTACTAAAATGGACTTGCATATTAAAAAAGGTGTAGGAAATTTTCGGCATTAATTGTGATATGTGCCAATGCCAATATGGTTTATACAACAGATTCGACGATGAAAATAGTACTAATTTAAATATCCTTAATAGACTTTTGCATTTTTTGTTACGCTGATTTCTTATCAATATTTTCTCTTTTTTATTAGGGTACCAAAGAAGAAAATTGTGCGAAATGTTGGAATATTAGGGAAAATGCTATTTGCTATGTGTAGTTGTTCTTGTTATAATGTAATCAAATATAGTTCATGCAAAGTTGTATTAGCAGGAAAATGAAATTTGTTGTAGTCGTGTATACAAGATACCATTGAGAAGGTAAATTGAGCGGATTACGGTTAGTTGAATATCTGCTTAGCCTGAATTTAAACAGTTACAGGAAATTATATTTAGAACGGATGTCAAAGAGATATCACTTTGTGATGAGTTCAACGGGGCATGAGATTGCTTTTCTCTATATTTCTGGTGATCCTATAAAATGGGAGATGGGGAATTTATGTTGGAAAAGAGGAAAACATTGACGGTAGTCGTGAAAGTAACGGATTCAGCTGTTACGATAAAGCAGATTTAGTATCAGATAGTAAACGGAGGCTACCTGATGGTTGATGAGGCGTTATTATGATTTTTCTTTAAAATTGTTTTACATAGTAATTATTGAAGTAAGACAAGGTGGTGCTATAATCTAAATATATGAGTTTTTTTGGAAAGCTACCGATTATTATTGGCTTGAAAGAATTATCTACAGGAAGTGTTGTGACATGTGGGGGAACATGCTGATATTACTGATGACAATGAAGTAAGGTAAAGTCCTCAAATATATCATTATGACTTTATATTGAAAAATTAATTTAAGTTAATGCGATTATATTAAAGAATTAGGGGGTGAAGTATGTGAAATACGATATTTTCATTAGTTATCGTCGTGAAGGTGGAGAGGCGTTAGCTTGCTTTCTTTATGAAAAACTAAAAAACATAGGATGTAATGTGTTTTACGATGTATCATCATTGCGGCAGGGAAAGTATGATGAAAAACTGCTGGAAGTAATTAAAGAATGCAAAGACATTATTGTTATCTTATCTCCAGACAGTTTGAAACGATGTTGTGAATCTGAGAATGATTGGGTTCGGAAAGAGATATCAACAGGGTTGCTGTATGGGAAAAATATTGTTCCGGTTAGGACGAGATCATTTGAATGGCCGGCAGAGTTGCCTGAAGATATAAAAATTTTTCGTAAAATCAATTATGTCACTGTAGATATGGAATACTTTGATGCATCATATGATAAAATACGGTCGATGTTGACAACGCCTCAAAGTATGTCGTTAATCAATAGGAATTACTGGTTGGTGTATTATTCTTTTTTAGAGCTTATGGACAAGAAAAGGATTGTTTCAAAAATAGCATTTTCTGAATCAGGGACAATCATGTTTAATAATGTGCGAGAAAATACAGGGAAATTTGATTATGAATATAGCGGGTATACCAAAGAAGAGGACAGTAATATATTTATACATTTAAAGAATAAGCATTCATTAGAACAAGTTGAGATATCGCTGGTGAAATCTGTTGGAGATTTGGACAGGTATATTGGATTGTTTATGGCAACTTCACCGGTATTGGCACCGGTATGTGTGAAAGTTGCTATGGTAAATGAAAGTGATTTATATAGGATTAATGATGACATCTTACGAAAAGTTTTAAGTCATGATAATAAGGAATGGAACAATAACATATTAACAATAGAATCTGCTATACAAAATGTCTTTTTCTCGGATTTGATTTTTATAAAATAGTTTTTAAAGTATATAGAATGTGATTATATATATAACAACGATTAATGCATAAATCAGCACTAACTTTGGAATAAGTAGTGCTGATTTTTTATGGATAAAGGTGAAAAAGGTAAAAGACAGGCCCGGACAATAAAAAGCCCGGACCTGTTTTTTTGATTAAGAAGAATGTGAATAAAGGAATTTTTAATTAATAAAAGAATTAGCAATTGCAACCCAAAAGGGAGTGAAAGTGCCGAAAAAAGGCTGCCTATAAAACTTTTTGCAGTGATATGGCGGTAAATTATACAAACAAAATTTACTTCAACAAAAAGCAAAAATGAATGTTTGATTGTAACATTTCAGGGAACTAGAATTGGCTATAGAAACAAAAAAGTTTGAAGATATTCAGTAGGAGGTAATTGCTATGAACGGGATGAACAAAAATGGATACGAACGATATGATGCTTGTTACGGAAAGGTCAATTCCGTATGTCGTGCTGGCGCCTTTGTAATATTGGATGATGGTGAAACAGCTTTTTGTTACAACGCAGCGGGATTACCACTTGGAACGAAAATCATATGCACTGTGTTGAAAGACGCTCGTGAGGGAAAGCGGATGTTAGTGGGAATGGATTCAAGAGTAGACGATGAATGTGGTGCGGTTTGCTAGAAGGAGGGGAAAAATGGAAATGATAAATGGAGAAAAGAAACTGCATGTGTGGCTTTATAAATATGAGCAGGATGGGGTATCACCTGTTTTTGAAGTGGATGGATCGAGGCAAGAAGTGGAATATACAATAAATAATTCGGTGGATTCTTTGTATACATTTTGCAAACTGGAATTTGCAGATGACTCTTCTGAAGAATGTGAAGTGGCAGATATATATACATTGGAGGTGCCGGGAGATGCGGAAAATCCGCAGATGAATCTGAGGGTGTTCACCGCAGAAAACTCACCATTTATAGATGTGCTCGTAACAAATGATCAAAAGGAAAAAATTGTTGAACAAAATTATCTTGTAGGGGGCTTGGAGACGGTCGAAGTCGAGCATGATGAAGAACAGAATGTTGTGTCGGAGACATTAGCAGAATTGGATAAGATGCCGGGAATGAGCCAGATTAAGGAAAAAATGAAAGATATCATTGAGTGTGCACAATTGCAGAAATTAAGAGAAGAACAAGGTCTTCCTAAAGTGGAAATATCTCGACATCTCGTTCTTCAGGGCCCCCCAGGCAGCGGAAAAACAACTGTTGCAAGGTTGCTGGGACAAATTTATTACGACCTGGGAATTACAAAAAATCCCCAAATAATAGAAGTGGATCGCGGAGATCTTGTGGGCTCTGTCATTGGAGAGACTGCGCTAAAAACAAAAAAAGCTGTGGAAGCTGCCCGGGGAGGAATTTTGTTTATAGACGAGGCCTATACTCTCTCCAAGGGTGATGGGAACGACTTCGGGCAGGAAGCCATCGATACATTACTTAAATGCATGGAGGATCATAAAGATGACCTGATCGTGATCGTTGCGGGCTACACCGAACTTATGTCTAAATTTATAAATAGTAATCCGGGATTGAAGTCCAGATTCAAAACATGTATCGACTTTAAGGATTATACTGCCGAGGAACTTTACCAGATTTTTCTTCTGCTATGTCAAAAGCACGGTATGACCATAGAAACAACCGCACTTGAAGATCTGAAAAAGCATTTTGAGAAGATGGCAAAAAACAAGGGACTAAACTTTGGCAATGGCAGGGAGGTGCGGAATTATTTTGAAAATACGGTGATTGCACATCAGGCTCATAGGATAGCAATGATGAAAGAGCCTTCAAAAGAAGAGTTATCATGTATCAAATATTCAGATTTTAATTTTGATCAGCAGGATGTCAGAACGGAGATAACAGAAGCATTAAATGAGCTATCCCAAATGGTAGGTTTGAAGCGGGTAAAAGAGGAAGTGAACACACTTTTATCTTTGGCTCAAAATAGAAAACAAAGAGAAGAAAATGGGTATGCTGCAGAAGCCATTAATATGCATATGGCCTTTCTCGGAAACCCAGGAAATGGAAAAACAACCGTTGCACGGATCATGGCCAAGTTATTATACAATATGGGATTTATCGGAGAGGACAAAATAGTAGAGGTCTCATGTCCCAATCTAATTGCGGGATATACAGGTCAGACGGCAATGAAAACCAGGGATGTAATTATTAATGCGATGGGAGGTGTATTGTTCATTGATGAAGCGTATGCGTTGAACTCTACCGCGGGGGGCTTTGGTGATGAGGCGATAGCGGTCCTTTTAAAATATATGGAAGATTACCACGAAAACCTAGTTGTCATTGTTGCGGGATATGAAGATGAAATGGAAAAATTTCTGAATTCGAATTCAGGCTTAAGGTCAAGATTCCCAAATGTTATCCATTTTGAAGATTACACGGCGGATGAGTTATTACAAATTTTCGAACTGCTATGTCACAAAAAGCAATATGCCATGACCTCAGAGGCAAAACAGTTATTACATTCATTTATAAAAAGTCATAAAAGTGAGTTCCGAGGCAATGGCCGTGATGTGAGAAACCTCTTTGAAAAGGTACAAAAAAAGCAGGCTTTTCGGCTGGCAAAGGAGGAAAAATGTACAGCGAAGATGCTGATGGAAATTGTAAAAGAGGATATCCAGGAGGCAATTTCTGATTATGAAAAAAATAATTAATACGAGTGTGGAAAATGATTCATCAAAAAGAAAGTTTACTTCATTTTAATGCTGCTGGAACTATGTTCTAATAAACACATAGAAACAAGAAACAGATACTTTCTGATATGATAGAAGGGCGTGATGCATTATGGATGTATTATAAATAAGCACATAAGGTAGAATGTCAAAGTTGGTTTTAAAGATTGGAGGATAAAGGTATGATGAGAAAAATTCCAGAGAAGGGAAATCAATTTAAGGTAGTGTCGGGAATGTTTGGAGGTATCCCCGTAAGTCAGGCCGAGGAACTGGATAGATTGCGAGACAACATAAAAAAAAGAAAGACATTGGTAATAAAACGGGGCGGGATCATTACATCCAAAGATGATCCTGAAATCAGACCTGAGGAGGGAAATCATACTGAGGTAAAGCCAGGTTCCTTCGCGGCGGATCGATTTTCGGATCAGTGGTACAGAAAAAAGCCAATTATTTTTCAGGCAGAGATTGAAGAAATGAAAAAATATTATCCGGATGCAGAATATGGCTTTCTTCAGTCAAGTGGAAACATGTTCTGGATTGTCAAATTGAACATTACGGAGAGCGGTATAATCCCATCTTTGAGAGTGATGCTTATGTATGATAAAGACCATCCTAATGCTACCTCCTATGGAGGGTCTGTTAAGTGCATTCTGCTGGATCCGGATGATGTGGAATTAAAAAGGATTGCGAAAAAAATGGGAAGACCGTCTGTTCCACATCTGCTGACAGAAAATGGGTCGTTTGTTTATTTGTGCACACGACAGCCTGACGAACTCACTAGCTGTCGACAAAGCAATACAACGGCTGTTCAGGCCGCTGGTTTGGCTGCTGACTGGTATGTAACATTTCTGCTTGGCTTAAAAGATAAGGAAATTTGGAATCATAAGTTCTGTGGAAATGCTCATAAAAATTGTTGGGTGTAAGCTAATAAAAGGTGAAAAAGTGGTGTGTTGACCCGGGAGAATATAAGATCAAGTGATTATATTCTCCTGCGAGAAAGGAGTATCGCATGGAATTAAAAAGGAATGGTATTTACACATACAAAGGAAATGTTATGAATGAAAACTGCAAGAGTATAATTATCTCAGAAGAAGCGCATAAAAAAATTGTGGCTGAGACTTTTTCTTATGGTGATGACGAAACAGGTGGAGTACTTATAGGCTATATATATCAGGGGCAGTGGTATGTTACGGATGTGATAGATGCTGGTATAAAAGCCAATCATACAAAGACTTTTTTTACATATGACGAAAATTATGTCAATCATCAACTAAAAAAGAAGTCCGAGATATATAGATACCCCCAGGCTACTCTTGGGTTTTATCACAGGCATCCGTCCTGCCTTGACACATTCAGCCTGATGGATGAAAAAACGATGAAAATCCACTGCGACATGGCTGCCCATGGCCTCATCTCCATGCTTGTAAATATGGACCCGGATTTCAGAATGACATTCTACTATGTGGGAAAAGATAATGCCTTATATAATGTGGATTATGAAATATCAGATGAGAAAATTCCAGCCGAATTTCTTGAACTGGCTACTTTTGATGAGTTAGCAAAGCGTTACCATGTAGAATTGTCGCACTCAAAAGAATCGAAATATTATGAGAAAATTGCTGAAATGGATGCCAATCGTTATGCTGTGAAAGAGAAGGTGCTGGTTCCTGAAGATGTTTTAAATGACCGGGAATACGAGGGGCCATTATATGGATTTAAAGCGGATACAGGAGTGTGGACCGTTGTGAATGCTGGGGAGAAGAGTAAAGTTCCGAAAGGAAAAAGGATTGGATACATGGTTAAATCCGGCAGAGAGATTCGCAAAAAAATCGCTAAAACAGCGGAGTCACTTTTGTTTCTCAAAAACAAAGAGGCACTGGTTTATAATGTGAATACAAAGCAGTTAAAAAAAATGGACATAGAGGTGTATTCATTTGTGCAGGATCTTTGCTCCAGAAACTCGGGACTTTTGGAAAGTGAGTGGATGAAGGACAGTACGGTGGTCATCTCGGGGTGTGGAAGTGTTGGCTCGCTGGTGGCTGTTCAGCTTGCGAGATCAGGCGTAGGAAATATGGTATTATGCGACCCTGATTGCCTGGAAATCCACAATGTCTGCAGACATCAATTGGATATTTCGGCTATTGGACGGAGAAAAGTGGACGCAGTTGCGGAAAAAATCAAACTGATAAATCCTGATATTAATATTAAAGTATTTCCGAAAAAATTTCAGGATGTTCCCATTGGAGATTATTGTGACTTGATCAAAAGCAAAGACAAAACGCTTTTCGTCGGAACCTGTGACAATCGTGCAGGTAATGCACTGGTCTGCCAAATGGCTGACGAACTGGGCGTGGCTTTTGCTGCACTTGGTTTTCTGCTACGCGCAGCAGTGGCAGAAATATATACCATGATACCGGGAGAGTTAACCTATGGAACTGTTTTTAAAACACAGATCCAGAAAGGGATCCTCCATGAACGGGGGAATCTTCATTATATGGATGAAGAGGATATAGGAAAAGTCACATTTGTACCCGGATTGGATGTGGACATTGAATATGGTACGAGTTTCTTCTCAAAAATCTTATTGGATATGATAAATCGGACAAATAAAGAGTACACAGCCAGAGTCTTTGATTCCTTAACACAGTATACATTGCTGGCGGGAACATCCGATATTCAGGATGCATTTTACAAGAAAAACCTGGAACCATTTGTCCCCATGTCAGTTGAGATGGATGAAGAGTTTTATGAAGTAGAACAGAATTGTTAGGATGTTTTTTCAGGAAGGATGGTACTGCCTATGAAACATAAACTGTTTCTATTTATATTTGGTGCCTTTTCGATTGTTAAATGGTTAATGAGTATATATTTTCAAAATTGTTTTGTTATGAGACATGTGTGGATCATATATCTTTTATACTTCGTGCTTATTACGGCTGTTTTCCTGACCCGGATTCCCACTGTGACAGTAAAACAGCAGGTCCGGATCGTTGAATGTGTCATGTTGGGAAATGGTCAGGTAACGAATGAAATTTTCAACAATACCAGGTATAGGGGATACTCCCTGCTCTGTGAAACAAACGATGGAAGGGCGTATTCTTCACCTAACGGTGAAATGTTGTATACCCAAAAAGTCAGATTAAGCACAGAGGGAGGCGATACCATTCTTTCATTGTTGACATACATTTTGTTTTTTTCTGTTGTGGGCATTGGTATATGTGAAATTGTTCAAAGGTTGTTTTCTGGAGCGTTGAATATAACTAGTACATTCAATTTGTTAAAGCAGAGGATGGGTTCTTTTAATATTTTTTCGGAAAGTTACCCGGTTCGAGAAAACCTGGAAGGATTCTGGAATGTAATAGTACAGATATTTGTGAAGAGGTGAAGAACTTATGTGCTATATCACATTGATTTTTGGTTTGCTTGCCATGGGGCTTGCCGTAATAGCGAATGTTATTTTGATGGAAAGTAACGAATATGCGAACCAGCAAAACAAAGAGCTGCATAAAGAATTGGTTATTGCCGGCTCCATCTTAATGTTTTTAAATTTTGTCTTTGTATCATCACGGGAGGTGGGAAGATATAATACAATTTTTATTAACATCATTGCCATCGTATATGTTATTTTGTTTTTTTTCAATGTCATTGAAGGATTTTTAACAGCTGATCATGATAGAAAGCAAAAAGTGATCGTATCCTACTTAAAAAAGTCATCTGCGGTGATTGCAATTGCCTATATGGTATTTGGCTACTTGGTGCAAAAATAGCTTAAACATACCCTAATTTTAAATCATCAAATATGGTTTTTAATTAATAGCAATCTGTCAAATAATGATATAACCTAATTGTAACAAAAAAATAAAAGGTTGCTCATAAGAGCAGAAAGGAAGGGTGCAATTATGGCAGTAAATACAGTGGAGAAAAAAGAGAATAAAACGAAGGAACTTGAACAGTGGATGCAGATGGCTAGTCCATTTGCCATTCATGAAGGTGAAATCATGGTAGATGAAAAAGCAGAGGAATATGGCCATTATATTGAATTGGATCCGTTTCAAACTGAGATAGTAAAATCGGTTAATGCGTTGCTTTTTGCAACGAGGCAGTTAATTAAAAAATATCTCATTCGGCAAGGAGTGAAAGTTAAGGATAAACTGTTAGACAAGCAGTTGAAAAGATTGTCATACAACAATTACCTGCGAAAGATGGCCTGTGTATCCCCGGATGGGAGTAAATCTGTAAGCAAAACTTATACGCTCGACCGCAAAGGGAAAGGGTTTCTTCGGCATATGGGAGTCAAGGTAAGGTTAGAAGGGTATGTAAACGATAGAATCCGAACCCCGGGGCAGGTGAAAAAAATTTTAGCGGCCAACCAGGCTATGCTGGCAATTGCCGGCAACGATAAAGATATATATATTGAAACGGCTAAGATGTATATAGTAAATGAAAAGCACCCAAGGAACAGGTTGTTTAGGGCACTTGGTTTTGTTAATGCTGCAGGAAATGATTCTTATTTCATCCAACCGGTACGGAATGAAAAGGATAATGTGACTGACCTATTAGATAAGCTTTATAGAATGGAGAAGGTGATAAAAAAAGTGGGATTTTCGGATCTCAAAATTGAAAAAAATCTTACGGTAATTGTAGTGGCTGAGAATAAAGTCTGGATGGAATATTTAAAAAATCTGTTGGAGAAAAAACATTATACTCATTTCAGGCTGGCTATTACATATGACCGTCTTATCGTTTCAGACTTACCGTTAGATAAAAAAATAGATAGCATTAGAACTACATCCTTTGTCCAGAAGGTGCTGAGCATCGCATAAAATTATTGGTGGTATGAATAATTGAGACAGAGATGAGGAATCGATATCTCTGTCTCGATAAGGAGGGAAGAACACAATGGTTGAATTGATTTTTTCGATACTGGGCGTCATAGTCCTGTTAGGTGTTGTATGGGGAGCATTGTGTATGGTGACAGGAGAAAAAAACATTGGAAATACCATTATGGTAAACTGCTTCACGGCCATGGTTCTTTTTATCATATTACTGTCATTATTTAATTTACACGGGGCAGGAAATGGAAGTTTGAATGAGGCAGTGCCTATGTTGGATGGACTTGAGAGATATGGGAATACAAGTAACTTTTTAAAAAGCAATCCAGCAGAATTTGCGCTGAATTTTGTACAGCTGGTAACGATCTCATTGTTAGTAAATTATATCAGCAATTTATTTGGAAATGGTTCATCTAATAATATCGTGGGAAAGTTAATTGGCAGAATTGTTATAGTTATGCTTGCTTTCATTGCGTATGAGTTTGTTTGGAAAATGATTTCAGAAAATGTTGTTATTAAGTGGTGCATCTACGCAGTAGAGAGTCTTATAACAGTGGGAGCTGTTTTTTATCCAATCATAATGCTTGCGGCAAGTATTACAGGACTAAAAACTAATAACTATGTTTTGATATACGTGGTAAAACAGTTCCCCAAAACCCGTTTTGGCAAGTCAGTTTCAGCTGCTATTACATCAAGTATCATGTTTTTGGTATTGTTAGTAATCTTAGAATCTCAATATGGTACTGCTACAAATATTCTTCAGGGGTTAGCGGCGTATATGAAATCATTTGGAAGCGTAATCGTTGTAGTTATGGGAATTGCCACACTAGTGAAATCATTGAAACATAAGTAAGGTAAGTAGAAAGAATAAAGCAGGAGGAACTGCCTATGAAGGAGGAAAAAGTGAAAACTCAGGAATACGATATATTGGTGTTGGGAGATGGGATAGAATACAGTTCGGATTGTTCCAGGACAAACTGTAATAATAATGTGGTTGTCATTGGGGGGACTGGTTCGGGAAAAACATTCAGTGTAGTTTTAAAACGCCTAATTCAAACTCAAAACAGTAATCTTATTGTGGCAACTGTGAAGGACAGGTTATATGATATTACAGCTTATGGATTAACCCAGCGAGGATATAAAGTGGAGAAATTAGATTTTGTGCATCCGAAAAAATCCACCGTATATTACAATCCCTTCGATATGTTTCGTTCATGGGAAGGCATTACTCAATTTTGTTCCGATGTAGTGTATTCAAATAAACACCGAGAAAATTCATCTGACCCTTATTGGAATGAATGTGCTGTGTCGTTGTTGGCGGCTATTGTTGGTTATAACAAATGTACAAAAGCGAATGCAGATATGGGGGATGTAATTAAGATGTTTAATTCCCTAAAAATTATCAGCAGTCAGAGTGATGGTGGCATAAAAACAACTTTGGATGAACAGTTTTGTGAATTAAAAAAACAGGCAGGAAGTGAGCATTATATTACAAGAATGTGGAACACAATAGCCAATCTTCCAATGAATACATTAAACTGTGTGATCAGTTCTCTGTCAACAACTTTGGATAAGACCTTTTCATCGGAAGTTTTGGAAAATTTCACACCTGATAATAACAAGGGAAAATTTGATATAGATGATTTTGTAGAGAATAAGACTATTTTATTTATAAACAGCAGCCCATACAATCTTAACACGAAGTACTTGCTGAATATCCTATATGCCAGTATGTTTCAGAACCTGTTTGAAATAGCAGAAAAAAATAATGGGTCATTGAGACACGATGTACAGGTGATATTTGATGATTTTGCGGCGGGAGGTGCAGGAGGCATTAATGGTTTTGAGGAATATATCAGCACATTTCGTCAGGCTGGATTGAGTGTAATGCTATTGCTGCAATCCCAGTCTCAGTTGGAACAGATATATGGAAGAGCGGGAGCAGTCAGTATTCTGGATAACTGTGATACAACAGTATTTATGGGATCCAATAGTTATTCTTCTGCGAAACACATGGCTGAAAGAATTAGCCGGCCGGTAGAAGAAGTGTTGTATATGGAAAATGGAAAGGAGATTGTATTTCGAAGAGGAGAGAAACCTAAATATTATGTAGATCGATATCCCATATTAAAGGATCCTGTATATATAGAATGGGCACGACAGGGGAGGTGATTTTTTGAAGAAGATGAAGGAAAAGCATATTCATGGCCCATAGAAGGAATTGCTGAAACATCGGGGTAAAAGATTAAAGAACGAGAAAGGAAATGGTGAGTGCATATGAAGAAATGTGTTTTGAAAAAATTAGAAAAACGAATAATTTGCCTGCTCATGACAGCGATCATGATCTTTGTAGGAGCAGGTGCCTCGGAAAATAGTACAGGTTCATCCGTTGTCGTGCAAGCCGCAACCAAAAGACAGTGTTATCTGATAGGTACCTCTAATGTGAGGGTGTATTCCAATGCCAGTCGTACAAGGGCAATAGGCTGGATTTATCCCAATGATCGAATCACTGTTTACACAGTAACAGGATCCTACTGTTATGTAAGCTACCCTGTTGGTGGTGGAAGGGTAAAAAATGGATATATTGCAACAAGTGCCATATTACTGGGAACAACAGGCAGTACATATAAAAATAGTGTGGGAAGTTTCAATGTTTATATCAGACCGGGAGCAGGCCGGTTAGGTACATCTACAAGAGGTGATAGTGTCACAATTCTTGGCAGATCAGGAAATTATACCCAGATAAAATATCCAGTGACCGGTGGCTATAAGTATGGATTTGCGTTGACATCCGATGTAAATAGGTGCTGCTTGTCAGGAGGTAATACAGCGGCTAGTGGAAGTAAGAGAATCTCGTCGGCTCAGGCAAAGGCAATAATGTTTAATGCAGCATATTATGCAAATTCATATAGAGATCTTAAAGCTGCTTTTGGTTATGATGCCAATAGATTGTACAATCATTATGTAACTTATGGCATAAAAGAGGGAAGATCTGCATCACCGATTTTTAATCCGATATACTATCTTAACAATAATGCTGATCTGAAGAGAGCATTTGGTAATAATTATGTTTTGGCGTACAATCATTTCATTGAGTACGGATGTACGGAAGGCAGGGCTTCTTCGCCATACTACAATGGAAATTACTACAGAATAAAGTACAGTGATTTGCAAAGAGCCTTTTTTTCGGGAGGAATAACAGCCAATGCGTATTTTAACCTGGCAGCTCATTATTTGCAGTATGGTATTTCAGAAAAACGCAAGGCCAATTACAGTGGATACATTCCTACAGGAATGGGACAGATAGCAAATACCGTAAGTAATAACAATTTGGGCATGCCAGTTCCGTCCGGGGGAAAATTTAGCAGAAAGTCTCAAGATGGAAGTTGGTATGGTTATCATGATATTAACAGAGGAGTTTCTGCCTCAACACCGGTGTATGCAGTTTGTGATGGAACCGTTACATATAAGCAGGCGTATACAGTGTATTCCGGAGTGAAAAAACTGACCAGCTATGGAAATTTCATTGAGTTTACTTCATCCAATAGAGTATACACAGCCAAGTACTGTCATCTCAGTAGATTTGTGGGCGCAAGTCAGATAATCAGTTCTTCTCAGACTGTTCGAAGAAGTGGCTCGTGGGGAGTCTATACGATCGCAACGAGATCGGTGAAGAAAGGTCAGATAATTGGATATATCGGAACAACAGGAAATTCATCCGGGTTACATTTACATTTTGAACTGAGAAGAAACGGAACAAGGATCGACCCTACATCTGTAATAGGAGGGCTGATATAAGTTTTTATCACATCGGCTGATATATTGCATATCAATAGAAGGTATGTCTTCACGGGCATACTTTCTATTGTAACATGATAATTATATGCTCTAATTTTGGCCCGAATTTAGCAGAGAACGGGGAGGATTATTCCTTGATAACACGGGAGAGGATAAGGTATAATTAGCATATAAATGTAATTCAAAGGGGGATGCAGGTTATGTTTTTTGACAAAGATTTTACTCATTATGCAACGGCATACTCATTTTTTTCGCTTATAAGTGATTTGGCTTATGGAAATGAAACTAATGGATGGTTACTAGATGAAGCAAGAAAAGAAATCTGTTTATTATATGAATTAAAAGAAGGGGGAGAATATGGTTCTAATATAAAAGCAGCCATGGGATTTAGCATCAAGGGATTGGTTCAAAAGTTTTTCCCTGAAACTGTTGATTTAAAAGTATTATTCGCTGACCCAAATAAATCAAATTTATTGAATCATATAATGAGCGGGACAGTTTATGATGAAAAGTCAACGAAAAAGCAAGTACATAAGGGGATTATTAAGGCAGTAGAAAACGGGGAACAATATTACTCATGGCGAAAAAAAATCAAAAATGAAATACAAAAATGGTTTGAGAATTATAGCCAGGAAGAATTCCTGCCAGGAATTGTTAAGCAAATCGTTTGTAATATATATATGATGCCTAAGTGTTATACCTATTCGGAGAAGGGGAATAACAGATTAGACGAATTAGAAATTAAATACTGCAAAAAGAGTATATTTGAATTATTACGAATTGATGAGAATGAAAAGAAACTATGCTGTAGTAGTACAGATGATTTATATAGTTGTTTGGAAGAGGGAGAGATTGTAGAAGAGTTTAATTCTTTGAAAAAAGCCTATGAAGAGGGGCGGGGTGATCATATTGATTATAAGATGATTTTTGACCTTAGGAGCAATGAAGTGAATTCTAAAATTAAAGAGGGAAAATGTTTGTGCTTTGAAGGAACAAGTGCAGTAGAGGAGTATATATTTGAGAATAATCTTTTTGACCAACACCCAAATTCTTTGTTAAAGAATATATATAACATGGGAAAAAATGAGCCAATGGAATTATTGGTCAGCATGTTTATTTTTTCAATCACTTTGAACTATTTGATTTTGAAAGAAGGAAAACTGTATGTTAAATCTTCCGATGGAAAAAAACATTTACTGTATAAGTTGTTTTATGAATTCAATGAGGGAAAAGAGTTATCAGATATTAATATAGATAGAGAAAATGTAGAAAATAATATAAATGAATTGGCGGAGAAGATAGCACTGTGTGATAACTATCATTTTTATGATAAAGAGAAGGAACTGATAGAGCAGTATGAAGAAAAAAGTAGGCTATTAGGGCTTAAATTTTATTCAAAACAGAATCCGCGGTGCTATATCAATATGTTTTTAATTAATCTAGGAGATGAGTATTTAAAAGAAAAGGAATTGAATACTGAGACTCTGTATGAAACAATCTTTACGTATTGTCAAGCGCAATCTGAAGCAATAAAAAGAAATCGGAAATTTTTTGGAGATGCATTAATACAGTATGCTATATATCTTGGTGAAAACCAGACAAAATATTCAAAGGATAAGATAGAATCTATCATAAGTATATTGGATTTGTTAGGTGAGAATAACAGGTATGAATATTTCTTGTTAGTTGCCGAACAGTGTAAAAAGACAGCCATTGAGAATAGACAAAATGATAACATTGACATTGAATTATATCAAAAGCAGTATAACGCATATTTGAAAGTGTATACATTACTGAAAACTCCAAGTGTTATCGACCAGTATATTCTCCCGTGCCTCAAGGAGTGGATCGAAGTATGCGAAAAATATAACTTATCAGTTCCTAAGGTAATGGGAAAAAATATTTCAGAGTGGATTGAAGTATGGAACGAGGCTAAAAATGAGAATGGTGAGTATGAGTTTATCCAGCAGAAATTCCAGGAAAAATGTGAAGAAATCCTGGAGGACAGAGTAGCACAATTAAAAGATTCAGGTGTTGATATAAAATTGCCTGCTCACAGAGTAAACAGTGAAGACCTGGAATCAATTGTTGTCCCGGATGATGCGTCGGATATATATATTGTGCTGGGGACGGGAAGAGCGTCCAGGGCATTTATCAATTCGATCAGAGATGAAGAAGACAGCCAGATCTGGATTGTTCCGCATGAGGATGAGATAGATAGAATACCGGCACTGGTAAAGTGGTATGAGGAAGAAAAAAGAATTATAGTATCAACCACTGGAATAGAAAAAATTCTTAATGGCAGTGGCTTGGAATTATATTATCTGTATAACAAAATAGTAAATGGAACTATGGATAATAGTAATGATGTGGCGGAGGCAATCAAGGAATATTTAAATTGTGTAAAAAGAATACATTTCATTGCGTTGGATGAAGACAACAAGACGGGAAACTTAGACTCAATTGTTAAGATTATAAATGGTACATATATCAGGTACTATTTTTATAATCTCTTGTCAGTATACACAGGAATAAAATTTGATTTTTCAGAAGTGGATATTGTAGTTAATTCACAGGAGCAGATGCCATGGTATATTGATAGTGTTCTCAATCGATTTAAAGATGAATTTTATTTGAAAATTAAATACGTATCAGAAGCGGACCTGGCTGTCAGGGAATTGCTCACAGAATATCCTTTATTCTTATCCGATATAAGCAGTCTGAAAAAAGAAGGAGGAATACTTGAGAAGACTGGAAAGCATAATGTACTCATATTAGGTTCTCACAAGGCGGTAGTTCCGGCTCTGGTAAAATCAGTATTGCAGGTTGGTGGATATTTGCGAGATGATATTATCGGGAGCAATGAGTATTTGGAAAAAGCGGTAGATCATGAGTATGAAGATTTTGAAAAATGTATAGGAAGATATTTATCGGTTTCAGTGATAGATGAACGGGCAGCGGAAATAGAGCGTATTCTGGCTTATGACGCACCAGATATTTTGAAAAAGGAACTTAAGTATGTTCATACGGTTCCGGCATTTTATAATTACCCTGTTCAAACGGATGATTTTCTTACATTGTTTTCGGCAGCTTATTCAATCGACCAGACTCAGAATCAGGATGATGATACAATGAAGCAAATGACAGCTGTTGTAGCGGAGGCGAATTATATTGTTGTGGCAATGGATGATACGGAGGAGGCTATGAAACTGGCCATGAGGATCCGGAGTATGAAATACAGATACAATGTTAAAGATGAGCCGGTAATATCTGTTTACACCCCTGATCGCAATGAGGATGAAAAGATAGACCAGTTTACCGTTGGTCAGAACATTTATAAAGACGCATTTAACAGATCCTATCGTGTCAATATGTTTGGAAAATATCAGAAAATATATTCGAAAGAGAATTTATATGATAATCTTTTAGATTTAATTAGTGTGGAATTGCACATTGGAGATGACAGCAAAGCGGTAGAAAAGAAAAAGCGGGATTATTACAATGGTGCATATAATCACATGAGCTGTGACTGCCGTTCTCTGGCATTTATATATGCAATGTACAGTGTTCTGGGGACAAAAATGATCGCTGATTTTTCCTTGGATGATGCAGAAGATGTGTCTGCAAAATTGAAAGTGTATAATCACTGGAGCATGAAATTGTTTCAAAAAAATATGGATAAATATCTTCAAAAGTATAATGAAATAATTCGGAAAGAAGGATACAAAGACGCATTAGCAGTATTAGAACATCATCGCTGGAATTATATGCTGTTATGTAATGGCTATGTGGGATACATTGATCTTGCGGGACAAGCAGATCAGAGTGTAAAGAAGACCATTATAGAATGGTGCAGGCAGATGGTAGACAATAAAAAAGAAAATAAACTTCAAGTGGCAAAGGTTCATTTTGGAATACGGCCGTACTATCTGCTGGGTGACAGAGTTAATATTGAAACTTTGTATTATTTAAAATATGCAGCTGATAAGGTTGAAACGTACAAACAGGCAGGTATAATTAAAGACTTTTTATCTGGAAATGAACTACAATTGTTTGAGAATAATGAAAAAGAATATCGACTTAAGAATATCGAAGATGTTGTCAGAAGTAGCATACAGACTGTTATGAATCAGATAAAAGATAAAAAAACAGATAAATACAACTTAATATATCCGGTGTTCTTTAAGCAAGATGAATTTCAGAAAATTTGTGCCGGCTGGTGTGATAAAGCAGACAAAATTTTTCAGGAAAAGGCGAGTAAACAAAGAACGGACAGCGTTTCAAAAGTGTGTGCTTGTTTGGAAAATGAAATCAAGGAGAACACAAAGTTTATCGATGATTTTAGATATAGTGTTCAAATAAACCAAGAAGAAATCAGTAGCTTTAAAAATTCAATGGAGGGTGTTAAGCAGGTATATATACAATACCTTGAGGACTATTGTGATGAGTCTGCAATAAAAGAAGTAATGCCCAATATAGAAAACTTGGCTGCAGAACAGATTAAAAAACTTGATTTATGCAAACAATTGGAATATGAAGAGGACATAATGAAGATTCGTAGCCAGATCAATCGTATCAGCATTCAGGTAGAGGAGAAGGTAAAAAGCACTTATATATATGATTCGGATGAATTGGAATGTTTGAAAGAAGAACTTTGTAAAATTAAGAGTATTCTTTTAGATGAGGACATTAGTAACGATGAGGTTATTTGTGATACTTGTATTGAAGAAAAGATTGCCCAAATTGAGGAACTTTATAAAGACAGTGAATTCGAAGAAGTAACGAAATGGTTGAAGTATGTGGGGAATGATCTTGTGAGAAAAAAAGGGCAGTTGTATGAAAAACTAGGTGAAATACTTTTGAATGAACATTTCTTATATGAGTTTGAAGAAAATATGGATATCCTAAATCGAATCGAGTTAAAGGAACTGGATGAATTGAAAAAAAGTATCCAACAATACAGAGCAGTCTATAAGGAAAAGAAATTTTATGAAGATATTTTGGGCTTTCAGACTGAATTTCAACCGGTTATAGCACTGGCGGATAAACTAGTGACATTGAAAAAGGATGCGGCGACAGGACGGCCAATTTCAGAAACGGTACAAGCATACAATGATGCTTTGGACAAATTTAAAGAGATACCATTTTTCAAGAAGTATGGAATAAAGACAGTAGGAGTTGATTTGTTTGAAAAATTGATGGATGAATGTGCTTTTTCAATACCTGGATTTAAACTGACGAAGAACCGTTACTATGATCGAAAATATGCATTTGATATGGGCAGCACGATGCAAAGAATATTGGAAAGGAGAAAAGAGAAGCATTTGGTAAAAACAATGGAAACTGAAAAAAGCAGGTAGCATTTATGGAAGGAGACGGTAGGGATGATGGCATACGAAGTGAGTGTACTAAAAGATAAGGAAATGAAGCAAAAACAAAAATCTATCGAAGAAGAACTGCAACAAGGTTATAACGAAATAAACGAGTTAAAAGGCTATGTATTCATAACACGAAGTGACGGGAACTTAAAGGTTCTCGTTCACAGTACAAGCCATTTAACAAGAGCGGTAGATTTACTGGGGTATTTACAGGATAAAATATGTGTGTTTGTTGCTTTTCAAATCACAGGACAGATGGATAGTGCAGATAACATTGCATCATATTGTGTTGCTGAGGGCAAGGCACGGGAAGAGGGGGACTTGGCAGAACAGATAAAGGAAGCACTTATGCATTATGATGATGAGACGATAGTGATCGATGCTGGAACTTTTTTTGAACGGGATAAAGATCAAATAATTCAGTGGAAGCAGTATAAAAAGGTAAATCTCCCCCGATGCTATGTGTCACTGAGCGATTTGAAAGCGGGACTGAAGTTGCAGGATTCAGATGGTATATTATTAAAAACTTTAGAAAATGAAAGTGGAATTGTGTTAAAGGGGGAGGATACAATTATCATGATTGGAACCAAGGGGGAACCATATGATATGCCGATGGATAAATTTAATGAATTGTATGAAGGAGAGCTGGAGAGACAGCAGGAGATTAAGAGAGAGAGCATCTGTTCTTCATATGAAATGGAACCAAAGACAATTGTGCTGAAGAATGACAGAGAAATTAATTTAATGGATTATGTAGCAGTGTGTCGTTCTAAAAAGAGAAATGAAGTGTATGCATGTCTGGTAGATAAAAATATCAAAGTTTTTTCGACCCGGATTGCAGGAACAAACCAGTATTATTATGGAAACGGAGAGAGAGAGCCGGTTTACCTGACTGTAGATAAGGAAACTCCAACATCGGTTCATATTGTGAATCGAGATGCTTTTGAAAAAAGTTATGAGGTTTTATAGGATGAAGAAAAGGGACATTTTGAAATATGAAAAAGTAATGGAAGATACTTTGACAGATCAGGTATACATAAGTTCTTTAAACAAGAAAAGTGAAAAACCAGAAAAAGTAGAATTTATTTGTGATGTTGTTTCTCAAGGTGGATATACAAAAAAAATGACCGTATTGGTTGATTTTCCGGATCGCAGCAGAGCTGACATTTCATACCGGACAATCATTGATACGGGGGAGAACTTATTAAATGGGAAGGGGGAAGTACTTGCAGGAAAACTTACCAGAAAATATAGATTTATAAAAAATTATATTACAGAGAGTGTGTCTGCTGAGGGCGAAAAAGAATACCTATTTGTGGCAGCGTATGACTGCTTGTTACACTTGGATGATTTAGATTTGTTCAGGAAAGAAATGACTGATATTTCAACGATGTATTGTTCTGTTTTATCAGACTGCATTGATGCGGAACAAAATAGACCGAAGGATGTGTATGATCTAAATCCATTTGGGTAAATATGTGGAGAGAACTGTTTTAGGTGAAAGATAAGAGGAGTGTACTATTATGGGATTGAAGGATAAGCTAACTTGTCAGGAGGATATGCTATGAGATTAAAGGATACATACAAAAAAAGGTTTAAAGATAAATTCCGAAATGATTATTTTATTTCATTTCGGAACAAGAATAAGGGGTGCAAAATAGCTGCTAATATACATAAGGAGTTAGAAAAGGAGAAATATACCAATTATTATAATCCGCAGCAGCATAACCAGGAAAAGGCAGGATATCCTAAACGATTGCACAGAAATGTAAAGCATTGTAAAGTGTTTATTTGGATATTGACAGAAGATTGTATGATGGCAAGGGAGGACAAGCCGGATTATTATTTTGCGGAGATAATATGGGCACATAAATATAACAGATGTATCGTGCCAGTCATGTCAGAGGAATTTAAGAATAACCGAATTGATAATGATCTACTGAAAAAGCAATTTTATAAGGCCTATGATAATTTATTGAAATGTAATGTCCTCACGCCGAAAGATAAAAAAGTGGTGGATAATATTGTAAGCAGATATTGCACTGATACAAGCATTTGGGGAGGGCATGATATTCCGGAAGAAAAGCCATTGAGCAAAAAAATTGTGGCGGAAATTATTGACAGAGTAAGAAAAACCAGGTGGGTTAATCCGGTCAAAAATAGGTGGATAAAAATACCGATTATTCATACGTCAACATTCGTGGCAGTGGTACTGGTCATAGGGGCTGTTATCGCTTATGTGAGTATGCAGGATCCGACAGTTTGGGATGGAAGTACGACGGTAGAAGGTGGATGGAGTTCTGTTGAAGGGAATGGAACGAAAGAGTGTCCTTATAAGATAAGGACGGCGAAACAACTTGCCTGGTTATCATATACAAGTCAAAGCGATAGTTATTCTGGTAAACATTTTGAATTAGAGGCGGATATAACACTTAATCCGTATAACGCATTAGGTCAGATGAACGATGCTGAAAGATATATAGATTTAGACGGAACTGGGGAAAAGATGATTTTAGATCCGGACGCAACACATTATTGGACCCCGATTGGTAATGAGGAATATCCCTTTGAGGGGAGATTTGATGGAAAGGGACATATGATATATGGACTATTAATAAAGGAGGAACAAAATTATCAGGGGTTGTTTGGTATGTGTGGTTTAGAAAGCAGGATAACGAACATTAATGTCATGTGCGCTACAATTTATACATCTAGTTCTGTTTCTTATGTAGGAACAATAGCTGGAAAGGCAGAAGGTGTTATTGATAAATGTTCTGTATATTCAGCATTCATATATGGGGGAAAAGAATATATAGGCGGTATAGCAGGAGAGGCGAATATCATCAGTAATTCATTTGCGAAAACTTGGATAGGCTCCAGCATAGGATTCAGCAGGGAACAAAAAGCAAAGCTTGAGCAATATAAAGGTGGTGTTGCGGGAAGATGTGGTTATCTGATTAATAGTGGAGGAAGTTCAATGCTTGAAGTAGAGGGACAATATATTGGTGGACTTGTAGGAGAAATGGCAAAGGGGGCATATAATTGCGTAGAGTTGGGTACAGATGTAGGAGTGTTTAGTGGAAAATACTTTTTGAAAAGTGATAGTCCTATTACGATTGGGAATGTTTCAGGTGCATATAGAGGAAATAACAAGAATTATTCTAATACATACTATAATGACAGTACTACGCTAACTGTACAAATAGATAAGCGAAATTATGAAATATTGCAAAAAAAGAATCCTGTTTTTTTCGAGGGATTTGATGGAAGATATAATGTAATTTCATCGTTTGCGTTAAATTATCATGACTACAGTGAAACTTCAGGAGAGTATAATAAAATATCTCTCCCCATCGATTTTTCACGAATTACAAATCAGTTAAATAAGGGTGTTGATGATGTTCAGACTAATAGGTTAGATATTGAAAAAATATTAAATGAATATAAGATCAATGGAGAACCTATAAAATTGGAGAGATGGATTGAAAGTAGCAATTACAAGGGACTTTATTATGATTGTGCTAAGTCCCCTTGGTTGAAAAATGTGGAGGCTGTTCGTAAAAATTGGGAAGGTAGTTTTGACAACTAACGAGACAAAAAGTAGCCTATTTCAAATTTTTGTAAATTTGAAATAGGCTACTCTTGTATTACTGTATTTTTTTGTGGAGAATACCTTTAGGATCTTGAACAAGGATCATCACGATCCAGATCACCAGTCCGAAAACCACTACGGACACACCTAAAAAGGTATCATTTAACATTTCCTTTGGGGCAGGCTGAAAATACGCCGCCCCTTCCTGCAGATACTCCGTCACCGCATCTACAAGCCACATAAGAGATGCACCCCAGTACATCAGGCTCAGAGTTCCAAGCCGCATACTGTCACGCTGAGGGCAGAGATACCAGACTACTGTAGTAATAACAGCCGCCAGAGTAGAACATAGTAATGTCATAGGCCGTCACCCCTCTCAGCGCTTCGATGCTTTCTGCAGTGCGTTTCTTTCCAGAGGATGCTTCTCCCAGCGTCTGGTAACTGCCAACATGCCGCCCCAGACAAGGGTTACCACCGCTGCCATAGCGACACCTGTGGTTGCCATCTCCTGAAACATGGCATTCAGTCCCGCTTCAATGTTCGCCGCTGTCAAAAACGGAAATACCGGAGACAATTCTCCATGCCACAAATGTTCAAATGCCAGAAGAGCACTGCCGCCCCACAGCATCCGGTCTAACCATTTCAGTTTGTGGGAAAATGAAACATGAGTGCTCTCCCCCACGAAAATCTGCTGAGGATCCTTCTCCATTGTTTTTTTCTCTTTCTTCTCAACTACCTTTGTCATTACTGTTGTTACGATTGCTTCCGTTGCCGGTACCATAAAACATGCCATAATGATTCCTCCTTTGTAAAATAAAACTGTGTGTAAATGTTTGTTTGTAAGGAATCATAGCACTGGAAAGGGGAAAAGTCAAATGGGAATGTGGCGGCTAATGGCTGAAAGAGTCGTTTTCCCTGTTAACAGTGCATCAATATCAGCCAGATTTGTAAAACATCCTTTAAGATTCATGGGAAAATCATCTGTGATTTCTTTGAAAGGGTAACAAAGGCGTTTATACCGCTGCCTTATCATAATTCCTTTTGCCTGGAAGCAGTAGTTATCAGCATAGATCGAATCAATGGTGCTTACCACGCCTGTATTGGAAGTGGCGTTGATTCGATCTATGAATTTTAGCAGATCCAGTACTCTTTCTTTTTCCTGTATCATAATATCTTTTTTCAGACAGACCTCCATATCAAGAGTAGTTTCTATTTCATCCCCATTGCCAGTTCTCTCGTATTTCAAAAGGATCGTTGCATATACAGATGGATCTGGCTCCATTGTGTAAACGATAGTGTTCTCATTTTTCTTACACGCATAAGGTAACTCTATCATTTTCAAATGATTTTCAATCAATGCGTGCAAAAGAAATAACTTTCCTATGCCGCTAATCTCGCCATCACACTCCACGATGTCATTGTAATACAACCTTTCAAGGATTTCTTTTACCGCATTTGCATTTTCTTTTTGTGTTATCATTTCTTGCATATATACTGCCCCTTTCTACTGGTTTTTGATTTCGTCGTTGTCTCTACTTAAGTTCGTGTTTCTTATGGATTTGCCCCTATTCTGACATATGAGAATGATCATAACCAGATCAAAAGTCATGCCTAGTCCCTGTCCGGACATGACGGGATGTACTGGAAGGGGAATCAGATTAAGTCCAAATAATATGCTCAAAACAAACCGCAGTATAAGTGCATACAGTGCAGCCTGATACAAAAATGCAGTTGAACTTGAACGGCCGGAAGAATCTTTGCATCTCTTGGCATATTTTACTGCTACAAATGCATGCAAAAAATTTAATATCAGGTATCCAATAACCAATACATAGCCATGGTAATATAAAAGTACAAAGGCCGGATTGTCATGTTCTGTTAAATTTGATAATTCAAAAGAATAACTGCCTTTACCCCAAAGAGCAGCGTTGTGTAAAAGATTATCTATAGTTTCTTTGAACGTCCACACTGCTTTTCCAGATGCACAGATCATTGTAACTGCCAGCATAAAGGCCATGCAGATTAAGGAAAAAATGCAAGTCCATTTAACTTTCTTCCGTAAAATATATTTGCGGTCAGTGCTTACGGAAGCAAGATACTCTTTCTGCATAACGAAGAAAAGAGCTCCGGCGTAAATCCAAAAAACAGTTATTATATCTTTAAAGGCTGCTACGGAATATGCCCTTGCCAGAATCAATGCACATACACAGCTAATCAATACAATACCTGCTGCAATACACATATCTTTTTTTGAAAACTTATTCATCATAATAGCCCTTAAACATGTTAAGAGGATGAGTATGGCAATCATAGCAATCATTGCAAATGCATGATTACAAACCGCAACAACTTCATTTGAATTACTCCCTGCCCAGTTGACTATTAAAGAAACTACTGACAATGCCATTAAGATTGCAGCAAGCCGTATGAGCGTTTTTACGTTCATCTGCTTAAATAATTTATCCTCTTTACAAAACTGAATCAAAAACAGTGCCAAAACCGTCGCTACAACAAGATCCGTCATCAATGAAGCAGTATCAACTTCCCCCATCAGTCGCGCATTGACGGCCAGTATTGCAATCGATAAAATTCCAAACAGTGCCGTTAAAAAATATTGAATCTTTATACTATATTTTGTCATCCTTTTCTCCTCCTTATGCGTTAATGCTATTTTTCAATTCAGCCAACATGCTGTCCAGCAACTCATCTGGTTTTTCCGTGTTTACGATAAATCCTGCTGCTCCTTTATGTCCACCACCCTGAAATTTTTTGAGAAATTCATTTGAATCAAAGTTTTCTGATGAACGCATGGAACATTTCCATCGAGTCTTATCCATTTGATGCAGAGAAAACGCGACTTCAATATCGCTGCAGTCCCGGACTATCTCAGCAATTTTATGAATGTCATGATAGGTATACCCCCCTGCATTACACTTGTCCAGATCCAAGTATAAATACGCCACTTTATCCGAATACAAAGTTACCTGGTTTAACAATTCATTCTGCCGGTGAAGATCTTCAAAGGACATGCCATGCATCGTTTTCTCGATTTTTTTATGATCAGTTCCCATTTCAATCAGATGCCCTGCCATTTTCAAGGTCAACTGGTCAATACGTGTGAAGCGTGTTGTGTCGTGGAGAATTCCCAGATAAATATAGTCCGCAATATACCGCAGTTTCTGTTTATCGGCAGATACCTGGGCCAGACGCTCCCAGTCAATTATCTGATAAACATTTTCTGCACAGGCCTCTAATGTATTCAGATAATTAAAATCTGCATAACCACTGTTCAGCAGATGATGATCAATAACAATCGAAACCTGTGCATTGTCAAATAAGTTTTTTCCACCACCTACGCGGTCAATCGTTGCGGTGTCACAGCATATGACTGCATATTCTGTCTCATGGTTCAATAAATAGAACGGATAAGTAAACACATCTTTGAAAACTTCATCTGAATCCACTACTTTTCGAATACAGTCTTCCACCTGTTCCAGATATGGAATTACCATGATATCTGGATATAAGGTTTGCAAATAATGAGCCAAGGCCATTGTTGAACCGACTGCATCCCCGTCGGGATTGATATGAGCTAATACGATGATTTTTTTCAGCCCCTTTCCCATGACCTCATCTTCCAATATGGAATTAAACTCAAACAGGTTATTGCTAGTGTGCATAAAATCGCTCCTTTCTTCCTGAAAATCGCCGAAGCGATTTCAGATGTTGCTGTGAATATTAACTATAGAGAAGTTATCATTTTTTTGATTTGGTGTCGATGAATCATTTTTGTTTTTTCATGAAGTAAAATACTGTTGAGTAAGGTTTTGCCATTTGAAACTTTTTCTCAAAACCCTCTTGACTTTTGCCCTACACAAAGGAATAACATATCAGACAAGTAATAAAAACAAACTCAAAGGTGAGTCCACAGAGCACAGTGGGCTCATTTTTGTTTAAAGGAGTGTGACAGGCATGGAAAATTTTATCTATTCAATTCCTACAAAAATCGCTTTTGGAAAAGGACAGGTGGAACGACTACCGGCCATGGTCCGGGAGTTTGGGAAAAAAGTCCTATTGGTATATGGCGGGGGAAGCATTAAGAGGACCGGTATCTACGGCACTGTGACAGAACTTCTGAAAGAAAATGGCATTGAATATGAAGAACTGTCCGGTGTGGAGCCAAACCCGAGACTTTCCACCGTAAAAAGAGGCGTGGCGTTGTGCCAACAGACGCAAGTGGATGTAATCTTACCTATCGGCGGAGGCAGCACCATTGACTGTGCAAAGGCCATTGCCGCAGGAACTTGTTATGATGGAGATCCATGGGATCTGGTGTTAGATAATGACAAGATTAAAGAGGCAATGCCAATCATCGCCATCCTTACTTTATCGGCCACCGGCTCTGAGATGGACACATTCGCCGTGATCACAAACGATGAGACGCAAGATAAAATGGATCTGGACAGTCCGGTGTTGTTCCCGAAATATTCGGTGTTAGATCCAACTTATACATTTTCCGTGCCGGCCTATCAGACGGCGTCCGGCACAGCGGACATTATGTCCCATGTTTTTGAGGTTTATCTCAATGGCAACAAACCGCTGCAAGTGCAGAAAGGTATGATGGAAAGCATCCTGAAAACCTGTATCCAATATGGACCGTACTGCTGTCAGAATCCGGAGGATTACGAAGGAAGAGCCAATCTTATGTGGGCTTCCAGCTGGGCCATTAACGGATTTATCACCAGCGGCGTAGGAGCACCGTGGCCGTGCCACGCAATGGAGCATCAGCTCAGTGCCTATTATGATGTGACCCATGGACACGGCCTGGCAATTTTGACACCGGTGTGGATGGAATACATTCTGAATGAGAAAACAGTGGATATGTTCGCTGATTACGGTGTCCGAGTCTTCGGACTGGATCCGTCTCTTCTGCCGATGGAAACAGCGAAAAAAGCCATTGCCGCTACGAAAAAAGTCTTTGATGATATGGGACTTTCGGATACCCTTCGCAGTATCGGCATCACGGAAAAAGACAAGTTCCGGGAAATGGCGGAAAAGGCGGTGGCCGGTGGACTGGAATTCTGCCAAGTGCCATTGACGGTAGAAGATGTCATAGCAATTTATGAAAAATGCTTTTAACAGGTGGTTTTCGTGCAAGATAGAAAATTAAAT
>OGDN01002045.1_pt1 | contig 28472 bp, 29 predicted proteins | sample 1570271 | NCBI WGS metagenome assembly OGDN01 (sample SAMEA4384481, study PRJEB24528) | human gut metagenome | reverse complement strand
GACACCGCATGTTATTTTGATTTCGGCAGGAATTGAATTATTTGTGTTTACATTCTTGGCGATTCATTCCTATTGCAGACATCAGGTAGCATAAAAGAAGTTCAAAATAGAATGAATTGGTTATCTGCCGCGCGACGGCAAAAGAAAAAAGCCGTCGCAGAGCAGACACATTTTCACGCCCATTTGAAACGGCGGCTTTGATTTTCAGAGCCACCGTTTCTTTGCATTTACACAAACCTATGATGAATTTTCCGGAAATATTGTGGTTAATAGCGATTTAAATTGTTGTATTTGTTTAAAAATTAAAAAATATCTAATGAGTCTTCCGCATCTACCCACATCTGCAAATTTCCATCAAGATATAATTTTGCATATTCAAGAGGTTCATCAATGGCGAGTGCGTTTAATGCACAGTCTGATCCTGGTGTGGTTTTTAAGTTCTTTTCAGCTTCCCAACAGTCAATGCGGAGCATATAGCCAACAGAGGTGTAAACATCAATACTGTTGCGCTTGGGATTGTATTCTGCAAATATTGTTCTCATCGTATCAAATCTCCTTATCGTTAAATCAATCATTTGTTGCAAAAATCAGAAGCATTTCAATCAGTTCACCATGTCACTTTTATTTTGTGTTATACTGTTTTATATAATTTTCTTGCCCTTGTTTTTGCCCTTATCAGAGTTCGTAAACACTGGTGGGACGATATAACACAAGGGAAACAATAAGGGAAAGCTCACCTGCGACAAACTTAGTGTTTTCAAGGGATTGAGAGATATTTGATAATAAAATATAACAATTATTAAATTTCTTGGAATATATGAAATCTCAATTCTAGTTTGTAGAACAAATCCGCAACATATAACAGCAGTTAGGAGAACCCCATGATTTTACACATAAACAACAGTGAGTATGATTACCACACCTTGGTCAAGGTTGCGGAGATGGCAGGGCTTGCGGGTCTTGTCGGCTTTCACGAATCCGAGGACGGCTATATTGTCAGCTTTCCGGATACAGAAAACACGCAGGCGCTTATTAACGACTACAAAGCGCGTCTGCGTGATTTGGAAAACAATATCTGGCAGCACTAACTGTTGTTGATAGTGGTGCTACCGTTCTAGCAGTCAAGTCTGGTTCAGGCTCAGGCAGTACAGAGCTTACCTTTAACCTTACCGGTGACGATATTAAGTATTCCGGCGAATACACCGACACGGTAACCTTTACCGTCAGCGTTGATTAAACACCACCCACCTAAAGTATAACAGCACCAGCGTCCGTGCAGAACAGGGAAAAAAGCACCTGCTGCAGCTTTCAAAGCCAATCGAAAGTAAACAAAATGGGTACCGGCCTATATCAGCGCACGGAAACCATATCCATCGGATTCACACGCACACCATTCTGCATTTACAGCGTCTGTTGCAAAAAAGCAGGATATTTGCTACAATACTTTTAACAAGTAAAAGGATGGTGAGCGCATTGTATAGGGTGGCAGTCTGTGAAGACGAAGCAATTCTATGTGCAAACCTGTGCGCACAGTGCGAATCTATTCTGGACAAGCTGAAGGTCGAACACAGAATCACATCATTTTCATCTGCCGAAAAACTGGAAAATGAGCTCTTGGCAGGAGAAGAATTTTCGCTGCTTTGTCTGGATATTCTGATGGGCGGAAAAAGCGGCATGAAACTGGCGCAGGAACTGCGGCAGCGCGACGACAAAACCAGCATCCTGTTTATCACAAGCTCTACGGAATTTCTCAAGGACGGCTACAGCGTCCGCCCTATCCAGTACCTGCTCAAGCCGGTTCAGGCGGCTGAGCTGGAACAGGCAATTACAACCGATCTGCGGTTGTACCACCGCCCTTCCACAGTGACCTTTCATGCGGGCGGCAAGACGCTTGTTATACCGACAGAGGATATTTACTATGCCGAGAGCCGGGAACACGGCACGGTTCTTCATATGACACATGGCGAGAAATTTTTGCCGCTGTCGCTGAGCCAAACGGAGGGAATTCTTCCCGGTTCACTTTTTTGCCGCTGCCACAACAGCTTTCTCGTAAATCTTTCCCACATTTGCGAAGAGGGCGGTCGGACTCTGTACCTGACGGATGGCAGCGACCTTGCCATTGGGCGGCGATATATGGAGCATTTTCAGAATCAATTTGTCCGATACCTCAACCAAAACTGAATACATTTGATTTTACCAGTGAAAAATGCGGCATCTCCCGTTTGGAAGATGCCGCATTTTCGCGCCTTATCGTTTACTGATTTTTCTTTTCCGGCAAGAGCTTCAGAGCTGTCATAACCGTAAATCGGTTTTCGTCATAGCTGATGTCCAGTACGCTGCCATACTTTTTTGCAATAGCACGCATTTTCATCAAGCCAAAGCCGTGGTCGGAAGCATCGTCCTTGGTCGTCAAGAGTTCTCCGTTTTCATCGGTGCGCAGGGTTCCGCTGTAGGTGTTTTCGCAGCGGATGGCAAGATACTGCCGGCGAATCTGCATCGAGCAGAGAATTTCTCCCTGCTCTGTCTGCGCGGCTGCCTCCAAAGCGTTGTCCAACATATTGAAAAGAAGGCTGCACAGGTCATCCTCTCTGATTTGCAGCATTTCCGGCAGAACCGCACTTACGCGGAAGGTGACATCCTTTTTCTTCGCCTGTGCCGCGAAACGCTGAAAAATCGTGTTGACTGTCGGGTTGGCAGTAAAATTCCGGGGCGAAAGCTGTTCCAACTCCCCGTCCAATCGGTCTAGATAGTTCCGAAGCTCCGTCTGATCCTGCCTCTGTGCCAACAGGTGCAGGGCGGCAATGTGGTTTTTCCATTCATGGCGAAACGACGCCGTCTGGCGAACCGATGCCTGCGCCTGCTCGTATTTCTCTTGTGCTGTCTGGCTGCTAATTCTCATCATCTGCATTTGCCGTTGACGAAGCAGCATACTGCGCACAAATTCAACGACTACCTGTACAGCGCACAGCAGGCCGACAACATTGCACAGCAGCGCATAAAATGCGTGCGGATATCCGCCCAGCATGGATGTTACCGGGTTGCTGAACGGATAGAGTACTTCTACGCCGACATAACGGGTGACCCCCCAAATCAAAAACAGAAAGGCCGCAACCGCACACAGGCACCAACTGATTCTGCGCTGCATTTCTTCGTGCGAGAACAGCATCAGAACAATCGCTACGACCAATAAAGAGAAACCGAGCCAGTCACCGACTTTTTCGGTGAGAAGCGGCACCGCCGCAAAACTCCGCAAGGCAGTAAGCAGAATATGCAGCAGGGCTGTGGCAGCCAAGCCCCAACGTTTTTTGCCCCGAAGTTCGGCTGCCAAGTAAATGTACAGAAAGTCCATGTGGATCAGGTAGACCCAGTTCAGCAGACCACTGTCGGCATTCAGCCCCGAAGCACTTTCCAGAAAGGTGTTGCAAACGCCTGACACTGCCGCCAATAAAAAGTATCCACTCAAGGGCAATAGCTTCCACAGCGGCTGTCCGGCCTGAGCACCAAGCACCAGCACCAAAAGCAGGCTTAGCGCCAACATAAGCCTTACCGTCACGGCGGTCATACACCAAACAACGCCGGTGGTCTGCACCACGGCATCGGAAAAACGGCTTGCCTGTGAGGGAAACACAGGTACGCGCAGCCCGTTTAGGGACGGCCCGTAGGTGACAATGCGAAGTGCTTTCCCCGCGCAGTCTTGCGGCAGCGGGATGCAAAGCCCGTTGTAGTTAATGCCGGCAAAATCTGCATTCTGCAAAAATACATCGACGCGGTTTTCTTGCTGCGGAAAATCCGTGTAGAGAAGTATATCCTCCAAAAACACCTGCAGACCCGCATTGACGCAGCTAAACTGCAAAAAGCATCGTTCGCCTGGTTCCTCCATGATGCGCTCCGCTACAACAGGACCGGCGCCTTCCGCCGGTACGCCGTCGATGTAGCCACCAAAACCGAACACAGGTTCGGTTTGCCCGGCTTCGGTGTAAAATGTCCAGCCACCCCGATCTGATGCCGTGCAATTCAGAAAGATGGATTGTTGCGCTTTGTCCGGTTGCGACAGACGAAACAAAAATAGCACGACCATTGTTGCCGCTGCGGTCAGCAGCACTCCAGCAGCGCAGAGATTTCTTTTTTGGGTGTTCACCGTCCCACCTCCTTGTTGCCTTAATTGTAGCAAAAACACAGAACGCGCACAAGCAGAGAAGCGCGGCTTCCTGCTAAACGACACGATTTTGCCCCTAAACGACACAGAAAAAAGACGAATAATATAGTAAAATAGATTATAGTAAGTTGCCATTGCGGTCTATGAAAATGCAACGGGAGGATTACAAGATGGACAAAAGATCTATATTCGAGCGAGGGTTTGCCATACTGCTGTCGGTTATTTTGATGGCGGCTTGCTTTCCGCTGTCAATCTTTGCGGAGGACACGACGCAAGACCCGGATTTTTCGGGTACAAATCTGATGAATCTGGAAAACGTACAGCCCAGCGGCTATACGACGACCACCAACCCTTACGGCTATGACATTGGCGAGCCGTTTCTGATGGTAGAACAGAACGAGCTGATGTATCTGAATGCCTGGGACAATAAGGTTCGGCAGGCATCCTATTTTTCTATGGGATCAGAATCGGCGCTGAATACCTTCGCAAAGAACAAATCAGGCAGTAGCGGTACTTTTTCTAACCCCAACTACAAGCTGATGCAGGCGGTGTCCTTTGACCCTACCGGCAGTGGTCGCCGGGATCATGTTGCCTTTGTAGGTGTTTCCGGGCAGGATAAAAAGGGCTATATGTGGGTCATTGACACCACAAAAGGAACGGATTCAGACTGCAGCGGGCGGGTAGCGATTGGCGACTTCAGCTATATGTTTGATGCAGGCACTTTTAAGGTTCCGACCTACTCCAACCGCAGCTTCTTCAATATCGTGGCCGGTGACTTTGACGGTGACGGCAAGGAAAGCATCGTGGTCTATACCCCGAAGCAAACCCCTAGGAATCAGGCAAGCGGCTGTCAGATTCAGGAATGGGACTACGATGGCAGCAATAAGGCACTCTCCCAACGCGGCGAGGGCAACAGCCTGCTGATGGGCTATTATAACGACCATCCCTGGTATGATGTGGAGGACTCGGAGGGCAATCAGCGGCGCAAGCTGGGTGTTTCCATGGCCGTGGGGGACTTCAACGGCGACTGTGTGGACGATCTGGCGGTGCTGTCCTACTGTCACCGGCTGCCCAAAGACGAGGCCCAGATCGACTACTACCGTCCGGTGGTCAAGATCGTCTACGGTACAAAGGGGGATACCAGCTCCATCGTGACCAAATCCGCGGCACAGAGCGAGGAGTTCTACACCAGCAAGGGACGAAGCGGCGGGCGTGATCGCTATGAATTTCCTGTGGGAGCCTCTTTGACCTGCGGAGATTTTGACGGCGATGGTGATGTAGATCTGTTCCTCGCAGGTATGCTGGGGCAACTGGGAACATGGAAAAAAAACAACCAGCAGGTGAACGAAACAATCGACATGAAGGCCGGATATCTCTATATTGGGAAATTGAGCAATTCGGGAAACGGTTTTGTTAAGACTACCAATCAAACCATAGAGTCCAACGGCTGGACAGACGGCGGCTACCATAATGCCGATGATGTATGGCAACAGTTGGCTGTGGAGTCTGTTGCGATCAACGGCAAGGGGCGCGGCGCAAAGGAGCTGGTGTTCCTCAGCGGCACGCTCTATGATGCCAGCAACAATAAGCCTGTGGCGGTATATACCGGCGATTACTTCAAGAGTGCCGATGACGGTGCAGGCAGCACCACCCGAATCTCCAACTGTGATATTCAGTCCATTGCCGTGGGCAACTTTGACGGAAACACTGCCGGGCGGGAACAGGTGGTCTTTACCATCGCCCTCAAGCACGCAACTAACAACGAGTCCCACCTGCTGACGGGCTATATGCGGGGCAAAAACTATAAGGATACAACGGTAAACGGCGAAATAAAGGAGTACGGAACAGCCGGCGGATATGACTGCCTTGTTCCTACGAACAGCTATGTGGACACCAATGCCAAGAATGCGGTCAGCTTTCTGGTTATCCCCGTGGACAAGAACAACGACGGTGTCCTTGCCAAATACCGGGGTGTAACCTACGCCTACACGGACCCGGATGTCAAGGCGGTCTTGCAGGCGGCGCCCTATTTTGATGAGGTAATGGATGCGGGCAATAACGAAACAGAGTATGTCCTGACGGAAAGCTATGAGCTGTCTGACTGGGACTCTGACAGCGTGTCCTTCAGTATAGGCTACAGCACCGAATTCAACTTCCTCGGCGGAAAGGCATCCATTGAAACAGGTTATGCACTGGACTGGACGAAGTCCTTCGAGCGTTCTCTGCACGAGGAGTGGAGTCAGAGCTTTTCCGCACAAGCCTACAACAGTGTTGTTGTCAGCCGTACACCGGTGTTCGTCTACGAATATGACATACAGAACGCGGACGGCACATGGAACGATAAAACTGTCATGCAGACTGCCATTCCGCAGGGACCTGTGTATGAGCAGCTTTCGGTGGATGCCTACAACAAGTTTGCCACAGAGTATAACAAGTACATGGCCGACCGCAAAAACAACCCGACCTGCTACCTGTTGGGGCAGATCGATCCCGCTGCCAACTGGATGGACGGCAACGAGGGCGACCCCTACCGCTATAACCATGATGGCTGGGGCGCTTTGAATCCGGATATTCAGGCTTCCGCCATCAGCAAATCGGAGTTTGCTTTGGGCTATAACGGAACGCTGGATAAGGTGGCATGGACGAAGGAAAACACCACCACAAAAAGCGTAGAAATGTCCCACGGGTTTTTCTTCAACAGCTCCATAAAATGGGGCAGTGATAAGGTAGGAATGCACGGTGTCACCACAAGCCTTGAATATAGCGATGGCAAGGGAAATTCCACCTCCAAAGGCACTGCGGTGGGAGCGAGCTGCACCGTCACCAGTCTGGACAAGCAGAGCCTTGTGGCGGAAGGAATTCCCGCGCCTGTTGTAGACGCCTATCGATTCCATTGGACGCTGGGGCAGTGGCAGCGCCACCTGAGTGGTGCAGCGAACAACAAGACACCCTTTATCGGCTACAGTGTTACCAATCTTTCCTCTCCGCCGCGAGCCATCGACAATTTGGACAAGACAATAACCCGCGGCGAAGGCTTCTTTGACCTGAAGCTTTCTTGGACAAAGCCGGACTGCGAAAACGGTCATCCGGAGATTACTGGCTACTATGTTTACAGCAAGGACGAAAGCGGTGCATATACAAAAGTATCCGAAAAGCTGCCTGCCGAAGCAACGGAATATGAGATCAAAAACCTTGACCTGAATGGCAAGTACACCTATGTAGTGACGACCGTAGCAACGGTAGACAGCAAGGATTATGAGAGCGTTTGGTCCAACGAGGCGCATTATCGCGCGGACGAAGCGCCTTACATCGGTAGCAATGGCAACTGGTGGGTCGGGGGAACCGACACCGGCGTAAAAGCGGCCGGTGACGACGGAAAGCCGGGCAAGGACGGCGAAACTCCGTATATCGGTGAGAACGGCAACTGGTGGATTGGCTTTACGGATACGAAAGTTAAGGCGGCAGGCACCGACGGTAAGGATGGTGAAAAAGGCGAGGACGGTGAAACGCCCTACATTGGCGAAAACGGCAACTGGTGGATCGGTGAAACCGACACAGGCGTAAAGGCTGTTGGAACGGATGGTGCAGACGGCACGAACGGTGCGGATGGTCTGACCCCCAGCATCGGCGAAAACGGTAACTGGTGGATCGGCACTACTGATACCGGCGTAAAAGCTGCCGGAACGGACGGTACAAACGGCACGAACGGTGCGGATGGTCTGACCCCCAGCATCGGCGAAAACGGCAACTGGTGGATCGGCACTACTGATACCGGCGTCAAGGCTGCCGGAACGGACGGTACAAACGGCACGAACGGTGCGGACGGTCTGACCCCCAGCATTGGCGAAAACGGCAACTGGTGGATCGGTGAAACCGACACAGGCGTAAAAGCTGCCGGAACGGACGGTACAAACGGCACGAACGGTGCAGACGGTCTGACCCCCAGCATCGGCGAAAACGGCAACTGGTGGATCGGTGAAACCGACACAGGCGTAAAGGCTGCCGGAACGGATGGTGCAGACGGCAAGGACGGCGCAGACGGAACAAACGGTGTCGATGGTCGAACACCGCAGCTCAAAATCGGTGATGATAACCTCTGGTATGTTTCCTATGACAATGGTCAGAATTGGGAATCTCTCAATGTGAAAGCTACCGGAGAAATGGGAGCGACAGGTGCCCAAGGCGAAAAAGGCGACAAGGGTGACCAAGGCGAGCAAGGCATTCAGGGTGTCCAAGGCGAAAAGGGCGACAAGGGTGACCAAGGCGAGCAAGGCATTCAGGGTGTCCAAGGCGAAAAGGGCGACAAGGGTGACCAAGGCGCCCAGGGCATTCAGGGTGTCCAAGGAGAAAAGGGCGACAAGGGTGACCAAGGCAAGGAAGGCATTCAGGGTGTCCAAGGCGAAAAAGGCGATGCCGGTGCCGATGGCGCTTCCGGGCAAAATGGCACCAATGGAATTAACGGAAAAAACGGTGTAAATGGTCAAGACGGACAAAACGGTCAGGATGGCAAGGATGGACAGGATGGTACTGCCGGGCGCGGAATAGACAACGCCATGATTGATAACGACGGCTACCTAATTCTTACAATGACCGATGGCACGACCATCAATGCCGGTCTTGTACGCGACACTTCCGCTGTGGCAAACAAAGAAGCAAATGACTCTGCTACGGCAAAATCGCTTGCGACAGCGGCTGTTGGTCTTTCCGGTGCATCTTTGCTATGGAACATTGCAATGCTTGCACTCTCCATCACCATGAAAAGAAAGCGCACAACTTTCCACAGATGATACAGTATAAACAATAATGAAGCAGTCTTGAAAGTGCCAAAACACTTTCAAGACTGCTTTTGTCAGGATCTTCCGTTTTGTTTTGGCTTTTGGGTTGACGCTCGTTTACACCACGCACTTCCTCTCCGGCATTGGCTTCGCGGATCATCGTCAGGAGCAGCGCCTTGGCCTTGGTTGCATTGCGGTCGGTGGACAACCCTGTACTCAGCGTTTTGCGGTTTCGCTTTCCTTTTTCATCTGTGGGCAGATTCAGAACGACATAATAGAATCCGTGTTTTTGCGTAAGATAGCCTGTTACTTTTGTTTTCATTGCGTTGCTCCTTTCCGACTATCTAACGGTATAGATGGCATCTATATGATAGCGGATATATGCCTTTTACTCCACACTGTCGGTTGTCGCATTGACAGTGTTGCAATCTTCGGGTGTTTCGTTCTGCAAAAAGCGAATTACGTTTACCTTGGGGATGCGGTAACTGCGCCCAATGCGAAATGCCTTGATTTTCCCTGCATTCAGCATACGATATGCCGTTTTCTTACTCACGGGCCGCGAACCGCCCAGCATCTCGCAAAGCTGTGGTACGTCCACTACATCGGGGTATTTTCGGAAAATTTCTCGCTTTCCAAATGGTTCTCCCATAATCGTCAACTCCTCTCAAAAACAATTGCGGATTTAATTCCACAAGCATGGCGGTCACCTGTGGAAAACAAGTGACCGCCATAATCTGAAATTAAATTGTATATCCTATTCGACACTACTTCCCGGATATAAGGGCGAACCACCGACCTGGCTGCTGGAAACAGCTCCCGCTTTCTGTACCACATTGTTGGCAGTACCGCCGATTCCTTGAGGGTATCGCAACGGTGCGTATCATAATGATCGACCCTTTCATCGCATAGGCGGTGTTCCACGCCGCCCCTCTGAGCGCCTGTGAGCGCGTTTATAGCGACAGGAATATCCTATCATAGCTAAACCGCTGCACACGCCTTAGAGTCTGCTTGCCGTCGCTCCGTGGGTTGCGGCAAGATCGAATTTATGTAGCCAATGGTCTGGTTATTCTGCTTTCAAGGTTCTCTCAAGGGGAGAGGGCCTTTCAACACCCTCTATAACTTATATACTCTGCAAAAATAAAAACCTTGAGGGAAAAATTAAAATTATTTTTCGCGCTGCTCACATACGAAATTTGGAAACCGCAATCAGAAATTCAATGACCTGTGTTTGAAACAGATCTTCGTCAAAGCGGCCATTTACAAAGCTGTAACTGCGCAGCAATGTGTAGTAGCGCTCATACAGCTTTTGGATAGCGGTGTGGTTGGCTTTCTTGGCCTGTGCCAGCAGTTCTCTATATGCTCCCATCAGTGTTCCCCCATTGCCTTGCGGATTTTATTGATTGCATTGTGTTTGTGCGTACTCACGGTGTCGGGCTTGATTTTCAGCTTCGTCGCCGTATCGGCAATCGAAAGCCGGTCAATGTACAAGCAAATCATAACCTCACATTCTTTCGGGGAGAGCTAGTGCAAATAGGGCTTGATAGCCTCCCACATCAGTTTGGCTTCTACTGCAGATTCCAAGGATTCCTCCCGGATGGAATCTACGTGTTCAATGGTTTCGGCAGCATATTCATAGGAACATTCCACCTTTTGAATCTTCTTCAGATGGCGGATATAGGTCAACCTGCGGTTCTTCAGCACCGTGGCCAAATACGCGGTAAACTGCGCGGCCAGTGCGGCATCCTCACCATAAATCCAATATTTATTGGCATCCTTTTTTCTGGACATATTTACCTCCAAAATTTTGAGTTTCATTGAATAGAAGCTCAAAAAGGAGGTGCACGAGCGCAATAAAAATATCGTTTCAACGTGCATATTCAAAAAGACAGGCACGAAAAAGGCCCGACAACCAATTTGGCTGTCGGGCCTGAAACGTAATGTAACTATACTTACATCGTATTTCGGTGCGTAAGGGGGCCCAGTGCAAGGGGCTATGTTTTCTACACTATTGTTGTAAAATGTACAGCTTGCGCTGTGCTTTTTCACCAAGGCATCCAGAATCCCGGTGTTCAACTTATTGACCTCGACGTAGAGTAAAAAACGCCCGCGCTTTTCAGACGCGGGCGTTATAAAAAGGAGAAAACGCGATTTTGCATTACGCAAAACGCAGAAAAAAGAGCATCAAATATCTATCAACAATATTTCTCAATGATTTTCTGCATAACATCCCAGCTTTTCTCCATGTCGGCGGTCAGTTTGAACTGGGTTCGGGCGCGGTTGAGGTTTTGAGTCTCGTAGTTGATGTGAAAGTAGTGGTCGCCCTCCAGATAATCGGCGAGGAAGCGCATGCCACATTCCATCGTCATCAGTTTGGCACCCCACGGCAGGGTCTGCTTTTCCAGCGGGGTGAACGCTTCACCTGCTGCCTGCAAGAAGCCCTTGGTGTAAATTTCAAACAGTTCTATGCTGAAATTCACTTTCGAGAGGTCGGATTCATCCTCGGCGCAGTGGTTAGCGCCAAAACGGATTGAATCGCCAAAATCGTTCGCGGCCAGCCCCGGCATGACAGTGTCGAGGTCGATAACACACAGCCCCTCACCAGTCGTTTTGTCGAACAGGATATTGTTCAGCTTGGTGTCGTTGTGGGTGACGCGCAACGGCAGTTTGCCCGCTGTCAGCAGGTCCACCATAACATGATAATCCGCTTCACGGGCGCGGACAAACTCAATTTCGCGCTGCACCTGTGCGGCGCGTCCCATGCGGTCCTCAGCCACAGCACGCTGGAAGTCCGCGAAGCGTTTTGGTGTATCATGGAAGTGAGGAATCGTCTCATGCAGGGTGTTTGCCGGGTAGTCGGCAAGCTGGTGTTGGAAATTACCAAAAGCAACGGCGCTTTGGTAAAAATCTTCGGCGGACTGCACCTGCTGCAAGCAGACGGTGTTCTCCACGAAGTCATAGACACGCCAACAACCGCCGTCGGCGGCCTTATAATAGGGCTTTCCAGCTTTGGTCAGCGCAACATGGAGCGTGGCACGTTCTGGGTCAGCCCCGCGCTGTTTGGCCTTTTCGCGCAGAAAATCCGTTACGCCGCAAATGTTTTCCATCAGACCGTCTGGGTCTTTGAATGTATCAGTATTGATTTTTTGCAGGATATAACGCTTTTGCGTTGTTTGTTCTGTAAAAGCGTACGTCTGGTTGATATGCCCCTCGCCATAGGCGGTCGGCTCGGACACCGGGCCGTTCCACGCCCACGCGGCTAAAATCTTGTTCATTTCATATACATCCTCTCGGTTTTGTATTAGGTTGTGATACTGTACAGCACAACACCTGCCACGGCGGCGCCCGCCATGACCTTGATGGGGCTGGGCTTCCACTTGCGTAGGACGAAAAAACCTGCAAGGAAAATTACCAGCGCTATCAAGTCAAAGCTGCTCAAATCTGCGGGAAGAGTACGTTGGCCGTATAGTGCCAGAATCAGCAACGAGATACCGGCAGAGGCAATCATAGCGATCACAGCGGGGCGCAGCCCTGCCAAAACGCCTTGCACAATGCTCAAACCACGGAAGCGGTAGTACACATAAGCCAAAGTCATCACAATGACACAGGATGGGAAGATACAGCCGATAGTGGCAGTCAGCGCTCCCGGCAGGCCTGCCACCTGAATTCCCACAAAGGTTGCCGCGTTAAGAGCGATAGGGCCGGGAGTCATTTCAGCAATGGCCATAATGTCGGCAAACCCCGTCATTGTCAACCAAGGGTGAATATCCACGACTTGGTCTTGAATTAAAGGCATGGCTGCATACCCGCCGCCGATGCTGAACAGGCCAATTTGAAAGAAACTCCAGAACAGTTCCAGATAGATCATTCCTCGGCCTCCTTCTTTTGCAGATACAGCGTATCCAACGCACCAATCACACCGCAGACCAGAATAATCAGGATGATGTTCACGGAGAAAAAGCGAGTCGCCACGAAAGCCGCCAGCATCACAGCGATGGGCAGCAGGCGCTTCTTTTTCAGAATGGGCCATGCCATATTGATGACCACATCAAAGATGACCGCCGCCACACCAGCCAGCATACCGGTCATAGCCATGCTCACATACTTGTTGGAGCGAAATGCTTGGTAGAAAGCAGAAATGATGGAAATGATAATCAGCGGCGGCAGTGCTGCACCAACTACGGTAATCAATGCACCGGGGATTCCTGCCACATTGTAACCCACCAGAATAGAGGCATTGATGGCGATAGAGCCGGGGCTGGACTGGGCTATGGCCGTCAGATCCAGCATTTCTTCCTCCTCAATCCACTGCAGCTCTTTCACAAAGCGCTCCCGCATGAGAGGTATAATGACAAACCCGCCTCCGAATGTACACGCGCTGAGCTTAAAGGTAGAAAGGAACAACTGCCAATATTTATTTTTCTTGTCCAATAGAATCTGTCTCCTTTTCAGCGGTACATCTGCACCGCACGGGCCATTTCACGCATTCGGGGTTCAGCGTAGGCAAAAAACTTTTGTAGCGCCTTGCAATAATAACTGCGTTGGGCTTCGTCTGCTGTATTGCGGTCACGCTTGCAGCCGCCGTGACATAGGTTTACCCATCTGCATTGCTGACATTCTGCGGGGGCATTCCAGCCATCCTTTATAAAGGTGCGCATTTTCTCCCCCAAAAGCAACGATTGTAAAGAGTCATTTTGAATCGTTCCGAGTTTGTACTCGTCCAAACAGTAAAAATCGCACGGGTAAACAGCGCCACTGCCCTCCACAACCGTGTAAGAACCGCACGCGCCGGTAGTGGAGCAAGTTCCCGTTGGTGCGCCCATGAGCAGTTGTATATAATCTTCAAACAGGCGAACACTGACATAGACACCTGTTTTCCAGTCACGATACCATGCGTCAAACAGGGCGCACAAAAATTGCGCATACAATTCCGGCGAAAGAGAGTAATTTTCGATTCCCCGCTGCTCGCCCAAGGGGTCTAAGCAAGGGATGAATTGAAGATAGCGCACACCCGTTGCTTTCATAGACTTATACACACGTTCCGCCTTTTTAGCCAGACGCTTGGTGACAACACATAAAAGGTTGCACTCGATATGATACTGCTCCAGCAGTTTGATCGTCTGCATGACCCTCGTCCATGTTCCGTCGCCGGAAGCATCCGGGCGCAAAGCATCATGTACATCTGGCGTACCGTCTAAGCTGATACCAACAAGGAAGTTTTCTTCGCGGAAAAATCTCGCCCATTCTTCGGCAACGGCAAGGCCGTTTGTCTGGATGGCGTACTGCACCGTTACACGCTTTTGGTTGTACTTTCGCACTGTCTGCGTAAAGAACCGAAAGAAATCCAGCCCTGCTAAGGTTGGTTCTCCGCCCTGAAAGGCAAACGAAACAAAGCCGCCCGGCTCAAGTTCCGCAAAGCAGCGCCGTATCAATGTCTCGGCTGTCTGCAAGGTCATCATGCAATCTTCGGAAGTGCTGCGGTTTTGCTGCTCGTCCCGGTAGAAGCAATAGTGGCAGCGCATATTGCAAAATCCGGCTGCGGGTTTTATCAGAAATTGAAGCTGCTTCATAACACCTCAGTGTGCTGCAATACGGTCAGGGGCGTTTTGCCCACAAACAAGGTATGCCCATCTGTGTATTGTTCTTCACGGTTCTTTAGGGCGTCAATCAGCAGGGCACGCAGTTCGGCCACACGCTCCGGGTTTTCGTCCAGTACATTTTTTGTTTCGTGCGGGTCGTCGCGCAGGTTGAAGTACAGTTCCCGCCCGGTCTGCGAGTACCAGATATATTTATCCTCTTTTGTCAGGATAAAGTGCATGGAATCTTCACCCAGCGTGTGTTCCCCATGCAGGTATTCGCGGTCTACCGGGTGCAACAGGCTGATGCCGTCCACCGTTTCGGGAATCGGTGCTCCTGCCAGTTCCAACAGCGTGGGCATAACATCCCGCAGTTCAGCCAAGTCCGTGCGAACCGTGCCGCGCTTTCCGATGTAACGCTCCGGCCCGGAGATAAACAGTGGTACATGGATACTGCCTTGGAACGGCTTTGCTTTCTGGAACATCAAATGGTCGCCCAGCATTTCACCGTGGTCGGAGACAAACAAAATCACAGTGTTATCCATAATCTGTTCTTCCACCAGCGCGGAAATCAAGCGTCCGATTTGATGGTCCATATGGGTGATGGCAGCATAATAGCCCGCCCGCAGCTGCTGAATATAGCTTTCATCCGAGGGTGCAGTCTGGGCATGGTAACTGTGACCGTCGCGCTCCCAGCGGACGCAGTCGTTCCAGTCGCCGCGCCAAGGTTCGGCCAGCGACTTATCTTTGTACAAATTCAAATAACATTCCGGGGCGTCCAGCGGCGGATGCGGCCGCACGAAGCTGGCCATCAAGAAGAACGGTTTAGAACGGTCACGGCGGCGCAGAAAATCCCGGCACTCGCTGGCGACCCAGTTGGTGGGATGGTACTTTTCTTCGTAAATCCACGGACGAACCACCCAACTGTTGCAGTCCAAGCCAGTATCTACGGGGTCTGCATCCACACCAAGCTGCTGCTTGAGCCACCAATAATAGTCATCGGCCACACGCTGGTCTTCATAACTGGGCGTAGTGGGGCGGCGGTAGGCATGGAGATAGCCGTCATGCAGCCGTACATCGTTGAATCCCAAATTATTGCGCAGCGGATGGACGTGCATTTTGCCGACGCACTGGGTATAGTAGCCCGCCTTGCTCAGTTCCCCGGCCAGCGTGTGGGGGTACTCCCACGGGATCAAATCTTCGTAGCCAACGCGGCCCGTGTGCTCCTGGGACATGCCGGTATACAGCGTGGCGCGGGCGGGAACGCAGGTCGGGCAGGCGGAATAGGCGTTTTCATAGCGCACACCCTCGGCGGCCAGGGCATCCAAAAACGGCGTTTTCACATCCGGATGCCCGGCAATACCCAGGCAGTCGCCGCGCATCTGGTCTGCCATAAGCAGGATAATATTGGGACGTTTATCCATAATAAACCCCTTATCATTGTTTTTGCAGGTAAAGGCGTGCCGCACAAACACGGCACGCCTTTGTCTGTTTTACAGATTATACCACTTGATCTCGTTCGCGTCCATGTGCAGGTCGAAGCTGCTGCCATCGCCGGTATAAACGGTGGTATCCTGCGGCTCGTAGGTGTTGTTTACCACGCAATACTTGCCGTTCTTGACGTAGGCATGTACTTCGACATTGTAGTTCGTGCTGAACCACTTGTGCAGGTCGGCTTCATCGTGGGCAGCCCACAGGATGGCGCGGTACAGCACGCGGTTGTTCACAAAGCTGTACGGCAGACCGCTGATGTAGACGCCGCGCCCCTTGCCGTACTCATGCGCAGCCATCTGGACTTCCTTGTCACGCTGAATGAGAATTTCTGTGCCTTCCAGCGCGAAGATGCTCTTCTTGCCCTCACCGAAGTCAACATCATGGTCGGGGCAGTCGGCCAGAATAAAGTGGTCGCGGTGCTCGTCCCAGTTGTACTTGTCGTAGTTTAGGGTGAAGCCGGTTTCTTTCTCTACGCCGAGGGGCGCAGCCAACTGGAGGTAACGCCCCTGATACTGGTGGCCGCCCGGTTCGCCGACGCCGATCAGGCCGCCGCCACGATGGACAAAGCCCTTGACAGCAGAGGAAATCTCCGGGTCTTCCCAGACTTTGCCGCCGGTGTGGGCAGTGTCGCCGTCGCCGACGTTGATAAGGACGTCAATGCCGTCCAGCACCTTCGGGTCGGCCTTGATGTCGTCAAAACTGATAAACTTCACATCGAACGGTGCGCCGGACAACGCTTCGATCACGCCCGCATAGCTGTAATTCTGCTTCTGGTACAGCGCATGGTGGACCATGTGGCAGCCCCACGCGCGCTGCTGCCCCCAGCTGTTCAGCACAGCCACGGTCTTGACGCAGTAGGGCGTCGTGCCCTTGATGTTCTCATACAACTCACGGAACTCGTTGCAGACGCTCTCGACATAGTCGAGGAACTCCGGGAACTCGCAGGCTAATTTCAGGTAGCCGCCGTAGCCGATGCGGTCAATGGGCTTGCGCAGGATGGCGCGGCGTGCGGTGACCCAGTTCTCCTTGGCCTCGCGCACAGGGTCGCCGCCCTCGTGGAAGGTGTCGGGGAAGAAGTACGGCAGGAAGCGTCCCTCGGTGTACTTGACGCCGGGGATGTCGGAAATCAAGCGCAGGGTGCTGCCGTTGCCGACGCTGCCGACGATGGCATCGACGCCGGATTTCTGAAATTCCGGCATGAACGGCTCACAGCCGATCCAATGGTCGCCCAAGAACATCATGGCTTCCTTGCCGTATTCGTGGACGATGTCGGTCATTTCTTTCATCAGACCGGCCACCTCACGGCGCTGGAACGCCTGAAAGTCCTTGTATTCCTTGCTGGGTACGCGGTACTGGTTGTTGTAGTAGCCTTGGTCGATGATGAACTCCGGGCGGAACTTGTAGCCGACTTCTTTCTCGAACTGCTCCAAAATGTAGGGGCAGACGGAAGCAGAGTAGCCGTACCAGTCAACATACTTCTCGCGGCGCAGCTCGTCAAACACCAGCGTGAACAGGTGGAAGAAGGTCGTAAAGCGCACAACGTTGACATAGGGGTGGCTTTCCAGATACTCGCGCAGACGGCACAGGGTGTAGGCGTGGGTCTTGGGCTGGCGCACATCGAACGGGATCTGGTGTTCGACATCCTTCCAGTCATTGATGACCGAGTTGTACATGTGGACGGGGTCCCAGATCAGGTACGCCAAAAAGCTGACCGTGTACTCGTGGTAGGCGGCGGGGGTGTCGATGACAACGCTTTCGCTGGCGGCATCATAGTGCCAGTCGGCGGTGGGGACAGGCTCGCCCGTCGTGCGGTCCATGACCTCCCACCAGCGGGCAATATCGTCATGGTCGTTGACTTTCATCAGTTCACGGCTGATGCCCGTCATCAGGGGGATGGTCAGCGCACCGCCTTCAGCGGTGTAGAACGGCGTCATAATGTAGCACTGCTGGGTTTCGTCGGGGTTGGCCTTTGCCCATGCGTTGTCCTTACGGGTAGTGTAATAGGTGGCGTAAATCTTTGCGCCGGTGTCCTTCAGCTCCTGCGGAAACTCGGTGCCGTCGCAGTCGCGGATGGCATCCGCGCCCCAGCGCTTCAACAGGTCGAGGGTCTCAGACACTGCGTCCGTATCAGTGGGAATCGTCACGCGGCCCATTTTTCTTACATCATTCATATAAGGATTCTCCTTGAAACGTAGTATTTTGAATGGAGGAAAGTCAAATCAGCCCTTAACGCCGCCACTGGTAGCACCGACAATAATCTTTTCAGACAGGAAAAGATACAGCAGGAAAGTAGGCAGGAACACAATGATGACTGCGGCAAACATAGCACCGTACTGGCCGGAATATTTCATTGCGTTGACAATCTGCAACAAACCGACACCAACAGGGGTCATAGAATCGCTGGTAGTGAAAATCAACGCCATGAAGAACTCGTTCCACACAGACATAAAGTTGAAAATCGTAACCGTAATAATGGCGGGCTGAACCAGCGGCAGCATAATCTGCCAGAACGTCCGAGAATGACTGCATCCGTCAATGTAGGCCGCCTCCTCATAAGACCGGGACAGTGAGGAGAAGAAATCCAGTAGGTAAATCGCGGTATACGGTACGCGCAGCATAATGTACAGCACAACCAACAGCACACGACCCTTGATGCCCCACTGCACAGCCAAAGAGTACAGCGGCATGATGATCATAATGGTGGGAACACTCATGGCAATGACCAAGCCGATACGGATGGCCTTACCGCCGACAAACTTCCAGCGAGAAAGCACATAAGCACCGGGCGCGGAAATAAGCAATACGCCCACACAGGAAACAATGGCATAAACCAAGCTGTTGAAGAAATACAGCGATACATTTTGGGTGTTCCAAGCTGTGACGTAGTTATCCCACTTCAGGCCATTGGAAAAGTCCACAACACGGCCCGTCAGAATTTCCTTTGTTGAGGAAAGGCTGGCGCAGACGATCCAGAACAGGATGACAGCCGTAAGCGCGACCCACGCGCAAACAATGATATAACCGGGCAGAAGCCGAAGTTCTTTCTTCCAGTTGATTCTATCGTGATATTTTCCCATAACTGCTCTCCTACCTTAATACTCCAGATCCGAGTCTTTCAAGATCAGGTTGGTGATAACGTACACAGCAATGATAATCAAAGTCAGCACAACGCCAACCGCTGCGCCTGCACCAGCATCGCGCTCGACAACGCCCTTGCCGCCAAACACCGTATCGTACAGGTACACAACGGGCACAATGGTGGCCGTTTCCGTGTTGATGGGGGAGAACATCTTCGTCCACAGGAAGAATGTGGTAGCATTGATGCTCCAGAAAGTAACACAGGTGCGGATGACGCCTTTCAGCAGGGGCAGCGTAATCTGGAAGAAGCGGTCAAAGATATTCGCGCCGTCGATAGTGGCAGCTTCGTACAAATCCTGCGGGATACCTTCGATGCCGCTGATGAAAATCAGCATATAGTAACCAACACTGCCAAAAATGAAAGCAATCATCATAGCCCAGAAAATCAGGTCCGTACCCAGCCAGCGGACATTCTCACCGCCGAATGCTTTGACGATCTGGTTCAGCAGACCATAATCATAGTTGAACACATACTGAATCCACATGGTGGCCAGTGCTACGGCGCTGATGATATTGGGCATATAAATGGCGGCCTTGAAGAATTTTGCGCCGCGGATGCCGCTGGTCAAAATCACGGCCATCAATATGGACAGGCACATGGTAATGATGCCGCCTACCAGCCAAATCATCACCATGTTTTTCATGGAACTGATAAAACCGGCATTGCGCAGGATTTTGAAATAGTTTTGCAGCCCATAGAAGCTCCATGTGCTTGTAGATGCCGTAAGGCTCTCTACCTTAAAGAAACTCATGATAACTGTCCGAACGACCGGATAGACATACATGAACAACAGGCAAAGAACGGTGGGCAGAATGAATAGGAAAATCATTGTCTTGTTCTTTTTCATACTGGTAATACCTCAAAAATGAAATGTCATAAGCAAAGGCGGCACCCATTCAGGTGCCGCCTCCGTTCAGATTGAGGGAATCCTGAATAAATCCATTACAGCCGCACCGCTTGACGGCGTACCGTGATTTATTATAGGATTAGCCGCACAGGGTATCCAAGTAAGCGCAGTAGTCGGCGCCGGTTGCGTACTTGCCTTCGAACAGCTCGATCATGGAGCTCTTGATGGAGGACCAGCCGTCCAGCGTGTTCAGAGAACCGCACCAGCTCATCGGGGTGGTGGTGTTCTTCAGCGTCTCAACAGAGCCGGCCAGGACAGACTCTTTCAGGCGGGTGTCAGCGGGGATCTGACCGCCGTTGTCAACCAGCTCCTGACCGCAGGTGCCGGTAACGATGGTCATAATGAAGTCAAATGCGGCCTGCGGGTTCTCGCAGTTAGAGGAGATAGCCAGAGAGTTAGCACCGGCATAAGCAGAAGCATCCACATTGCCCTCGACTTCGGGGTAGTTGAAGAAGCCCCAGTTCACAGGCTCGCCAACAGCAGCGTCAACCTCAGAGGTAACGTAGTTTGCGCAGACGACCATAGCAGCCGTGCCAAGACCGACCTTGGTCTGGCTGGCGGGGTAGGCATCGGGTGCGCCCTCGGCCAGATAACCGGCATTCACGAAATCAATGATTTCCTGTGCAGCCGTCACAGCAGCCTCGTTGTCAGCCCAGCCGCCGTTCTTGCCCAGCTCGGCAATAGCGTCCTCGCCCAGATGACGAACCAGATGATTGTAGAAGTTGAAGTTTGCGTAAGCACCGTCCAGCGCCAGCGGCTCATAGCCGTTGTCCTTAATGGTCTGGCAGACGGTCAGGAACTCGTCCCAAGTCTTAGGGGTCTCGGTGATGCCGCAGGCATCGAAAACATCCTTGTTGTAGAAGATACCGCCGATCTGGGGCTGCTCTACGATGGAGTTCAGATAGCCGGCCCACTCTTTGGACTGATCATTGAAGCAAGCATAGCTGAAGTCATCATAACCGACAGCGTCTGCCATCTCTGTCAGGTCGTAGGTGTAGGGGGCGTAAGCGTGACCGATACGGTTGTAGTCATCCTCAAAGATGTCCAGCTTTTCGCCGGATTCCAGAGCGGCAGAAATCAGGGTGTTGACATCGCGGCCTTTCCACTCGATGTTGACGTGTGCGCCGGTTTCAGCTTCGAAAGCGTCGGCGGCGGCCTGAATTGCATTTGCCTGAACCTCACCGGCAGACCACATTGACCACATGGTCAACTCAACGCCCTCGTACTTCTTGCCATCGGTGGCCGTAGACTCGGCAGCCGTGGATTCAGCGGGAGCAGCAGAGGTAGCTTCCGAGCTTTGAGCGCTGCCACCACAAGCAGCCAGAGATGCTGCCATAGCAGAAGCCATCAAAAGTGCAACGATCTTCTTCATTTGTGTTTTCCTCCTAAGTGTAAATTCTGTGTCGGGATTACATCCCTTTCGCGGTGATTTAAGTGTAGTGCTTTTCCGGTTTTTTAGCAATTATTATCTTGCCCACCTGTTTTACAATCTTGCTATTCCGCCTCTTTTCGGCACATCGCCGGATTTTTGCAGGTATTTATTGTGCACTTTTACCATTTACTATTTTTTGGAAAAGTTGGTTGTTGACAAAAATGCCGAATACCGTCTTGCGCTTTTCAGTCTTGTGCAATATAATGACAATATACTACAGAATAGGAAGTGTGACCCCATGAGCCATATCAACTACTCCTTCAATCAGGATGATGATTCCCTGCCCCGCGATAAGATGAAATTACGCAATATTGCCTCCACAAGGTATAGCGGGGATTGGCCCTCCATTCCACATTCTCACAGTTATGCTGAGTTATTTTATATTGTAGATGGCGCGGGACAGTTTCAAATCAACGATAGATTATTCCCGGTTCGGGCTCATCAGCTTGTTGTTGTAAACCCCAATGTTATTCACACAGAGGTCAGCTTGGAATCCCACCCGCTGGAATATATTGTGTTGGGTATCGAGGGGTTAGAATTTACGATTTCCGATGCCGCCGAGGGCAGCTTTTGCGTTTATACGTTTGACGGAAACAACGATGTACTGTCCTGCATGAGAAAGATTCTTACGGAAATGCAGAATCGGGAATCCAATTTTCAGATACTTTGTCAGGCTTATATGGATATTATCGTGGTACAGCTTATGCGAAATGCCAGTGTATCCGCTGTTCCAATTCATTCCCGGCTGCCTGCTAACCGCCAGTGTGCAACTGTAAAGCGCTATATCGACCACCATTATAAAGAAAATCTTACGCTGGATGAGCTTGCCGAAAAGGTTAGTATCAGCAAATATCACATGGCACACGCTTTTAAGCGCGAATATGGTGTCTCTCCTATCAACTATATCATTGACTGCCGCATCCGGGAGGGAAAGCGGTTATTGGCCGAAACCGACCTTGCACCATCTCAGATTGCCAGCATTCTCGGCTTTTCTTCGTCCAGCTACTTTTGCAAGACATTTAGCAACATAGAGGGAACATCCCCGACAGAATATCGTAAAGCAAACCAAGTGAAATTTTGATGTCCACTTCCTATAAGCGAAACGATCTCGCAAACTAAAAGTCGGCATATAATAGCACATTTTGGCGATTTTTGTCAAATGATTCCGTCTTGGATAGCGTGATTCAAGATCGTTCTCAACAAGAGCCTGCCGCACTTCGTATGTATTGGCTGTGTCAGCAGCAAATATTTCTGCTTCTGTTCGGCAAGAAAGTACAATTCCAAATTTCCAAAATAAATAGCAGCCCGCGCAATGATATGTCCCCTATATAGCGAACAGTGAAATAAAGCACTGAAAACTATATAGGGGCATATCATGCTAAAGGCTGCTTTTCGCTTATTCTGCGATGTGAAACGCTCTGCATGAACTCCTATACTCAGGAAGCAAGTCGAGATACGGCTGCCAACGTCTGCGAATCACCGCAATCTCGTCATCATCTGCATCAGGATAAAAGTGTTCCCTCTTAGCTTCCTGAAAAACATCCGTTGCAACTTCGTTGAATAGTTCGGCACACAATTCATCCGCAGAAGTAATGATTTGGTCCTCCTCGATGGTGTTTTTTGTCGGGTCGATATGCAGCAGCAGATACCCCAGCTTTTCAGACCAGACAAAATCCAAGAATTTGCTTGCGTGAATATAATCCTTGAAAACGCCATACACACGCTCGATTTCTTTCCTTTCGGCTTCACTGTAAATCAATGCCGTTTTCCTCCTCATTTTCTTGTGCTTCGCGGAGAATTTCATCGCAGAGATAAGCATAGTCCGGCAGCTTTTCAATTACCGGTTTCCAAAAAGCCCGCACCCGCACAGCTTCGTCCTTATCCATATTTGTAAAGTTATGGTTGCGCTTTGTCTGCATCATCACGGTGATGGCCATATCATCCAGCAGTCGGCGGCAAAGCTGCGGTGCAGTATGTAAATCCTCACAGCTTTCAGATTGATGCGTTTTCTCATTGATGGTAAGAAAGACATAGCCGACTTTATCTGACCAGAGGAGGTCAATACTGTCCTCATTTTCTAAGTAGTCCGCAAATGCGCTTTCTACACGCCGCATTTCAAGCGTTCTTTTCATTTTGAATGACATAGAGAAGTTCCTTTCAGGCAATTTTTATCTTTATGCTGGGGGCGCTGTCTCTATTATACACGCTTGCGCATCCTATAATCTGGACCGCAACCATATTTTTGACATTTTGTGAAAAAGTGTTCGCCATCATTGCGGAGTAACTGCATCCAGCGGGTTCACGCGCACACCATTCTGCATCACCTCAAAATGCAGGTGGAAACCGGTGCTGTCGCCGGTGTTGCCAACATAGCCAATTACTTGCCCCGCCGTGACGGTTTCACCCGCTGAAACAGCAGCGGCAGTCATGTGGGCATACCGCGTAGACAGGCCCGCGCCGTTATCCAACAGAACTTGGTTGCCATAGCTATTGTTCCAGCCGGAAATGATTACCGTACCGCTGTGGGCGGCCAAGATAGGCGTACCCTCCGGCGCGGGAATATCCGTTCCGCGATGGCCGGAGTTACCGTAAGCGTCGTCATCCCCAAAATTGCAGGATATGTAGGTGTGACCGGGCAGCGGCCAGCAGAGTTCGCCGTCCTCGATGATGCCGATACTGCCGCCGCAGAGGGCAAGCAGCGTAGGGCGCATTTCATCGGAGAGAAGTTCGTGCAAAATATCTTTTTGGTCTTGGGTGAAATTGTACAACTCGGCTAACTTGTCCACGGTTTTGCTGCTGACGGTGATGTGCAGGATATACTCGGTTTGCTGCTCCGGCTCGGGGTCGTCCTCGGTGGGGTCGGGGGTGACGTCTACTTCTCCGACTTCATAGGTGATTGTGTGCATAGCCCAAAAGGTATCTTGGATGCGCTGCTTTTGGGCGGCATTGATAACGACAACGTCGCTGTCAGAGTTGAGGTTGGTATGCACCGCAAAGACTGCCAGCACCTCCGGCCAATAACTTGCCCATGTGTGACCGCCCTCGTAGTCGTAGGTAATGGTAGTTTCGCTGCACTCCGGGTGCGCGGATACGATGTCGTTGATGGCTGCGCCGAAGTCAGCGTTGGTTTCGGCTACGATTTCGGCAATAGGGATGCTGTTGGGGTCGTTGGATTCGTCCGCAAACAGGATACCCATGGGTGAGCCAATCACCGCTGCGGCTGCGCCAATGACCATCGCCAGCACCAACACCACGCCGCCCGCGCCAAGCAGCGCCAGCAGCGATTGCGCGGCGCGGCGCACCGTTTGGGAGAGCAGGGCTTTGATCTTCGCCGCGATATAGTGAACGCCACGGCTGATTGCTTCAACCGTGGCTTGTTTATTGTTGATTGTGGGCAGCTTGGGTGCGTGGGTAACGATGGGAGCGGTATTGCCCGCCGCTGTGGCATCCTTGCTGTTCTGCTTGTTGGTGGAGAGAATCAGGTACTTTTGCTGCTTCACATTGCCGATTTCTTTCGCATAGGCTTTCATCAGACGATTGCGTTCGACGCGGTATGCGTCGAGACCATCATTGGCGCGGTGGTACAGAACATCTCGCTCAAAGGAAATCTCGTCCATGCGCTGGCTGACAATGCAAAGCTGCGCCCAGCAGTCGGTAGGAATATTAGAATAAATCCTGCCCATCTTTGCCAAAATGTCCTGCTTTTTATCGTCGCTCTGCATGGCATAGTTGATGTCGGAGACACTCCACATCTGGCTGTACACCTCGCCGGAGCGCCAAGTGCCGTCCGCATAGATTTCATCAATCGGGATAGATTTCTGCACAGAAGTCGGGATTTTGTAGCTGCCCCGCGTTCTGCGTGTGGAGGCATATTCATTTAATCTCAAATTTTTTCTCCTTCTTTTTGCCTTTTACATTTGGCAAATTCTGAGTGGTTTTCCATAGCCGCCAGCTTCTGCCGAGCAGCACACTTTCCATGGCGGCAACTAAGAATTGTTCAAAATTCAAATCATCATAACGGAAAAATCCCGCGGCAGCAATGGGCACAGCAGCCACAATGCACACCCAGCTTGCGGTTTCCCGCCCCAGCACCGGTTCCAGCGTCAGATACGCTAAGACGGCTGCGCCGATAGCGATGACGGAGCAGATCAGCTGGCGCAGCGTCAGACCCATAAAGATTTCTTCCTGATAGTGGCGTATTTCCTTGTTAATTGGATTCTGCATAGCTTATAACCCCATCATTTCATGAATAATACGGTCAGAGCCTTTTACAAGCCCGACCAGCACCAGCATATTGAACACGGTTTCGGCAAGATAGCTCCACACCATCGTGGTCGGTTCACTGCCTGTGACCGTGGGTGTGCTGACAAAGGCTGAATAGATAATGCAGGCCAGCACGATGACAGCACCCTCCAAGCACACGCCGATATAGCTTTTTACAAAGGAAATGCCGACCGACTGTGTGCTTTCCCCGGCAAAGCTCGCCAGCGGCAAGGGAGCCAGCGCCGTGTACATATAAATGCGGAAAAAGCGCCCATACACGGTGAGAATCATCACGAATGACAGCACGGTGATAAACAGACTGCCCAAGATTGTGACAAGCCATAGCGGGATGCTGGCTAAGAAACCGACATTTTCAATGGCAGACTGCATCTCACCGGGCAGTGTGACCATAGCCTGCGAGATACCGCCCATACCGGCAGCCATATCGCTGACCACGCCGTTGCAGATGGAAAAGATGTTGAGCATGATGTCCATGCCGTATCCCACCAAGGCTTTGGCGGCCACAAAGCGGATGAGATAGTGCAGTGCCGCTTCGGGGCGTTTGAGTTCGTGAAAGTTCATCGTATTCTTGAACAACGATATGGCGAAGAACAGCACGATCAGCGCATAGCCTATGCCGACCATGGCGCTGTGAAGACTTTGCATCACGCCCCATACAGCCCCGCCCTTAAAAGATTGGGGGCTGGTTGTCACCAGCCCCCAAAGCTCTGTCAGTTTGCCATTCCATGTGGAAAACGCATTGTTCAGATTTTCGACAATCCAGTTTTGATTCAAAACTTCACCTACTTTCGGATAAAAGAAATGACCGCCTTGCTAAAAAGCAGAACGGTCATGATTTCTTAATTAAGTTGCATTGTGATTTGCGTAAAGAATTCCTTGCACCAAATATCTAAAGTGGATGTATCGCGTATAAAGGGAATCACATCCTGCTTTGCTTGATTATAGTCTATGGAAGCAAAGCGGTCGCATAGCATAGAGCGAATTACCGAGATGTCAAAAGCATCATTTTCTGTAATAACACCACTTTGCATCAGGCGAGCCTGTAAATGTTTCTGGTTGACGGTAGCTCCTTTAGAGAGATAAAACACATAATCATAGAGATCGCGCCCTTTCACGCGATTCTGCCATGCACGGCACAATACAGCATGAATTTTCCCTGCAAAAAGAGATGGTTCATCATAGAGATTTATTTCATACGGCATTGGCGCAAGACAGAACCGCCTCTCAAATGTTGCAAATGCTGGCGGCATGGTATCAATTTCAAATTTGATTTTAAGAGCCTCGTTTTTGGTGATACTGTTTGCCGTCACTTCATCTGCGTAAAAAAGCAAGAAATGCTCTTTGGTGTTTCCCTTTAAGAATGCAGAACGAATGGCGGATTCTTTGTTTTTCTCTTTCTCAGAAATGACAACATTTAATCCAAAAGAGCGAACGGTTTTTTCAAGTTCTGGAAAATATGCTTTCAAATCGAAATTAGGATTACTTGTCATAAGTGAAAAATCCAAATCTTCTGAAAAACGGTCAAGCCCATAAAAAATACGAAGTGCTGTTCCGCCGTAGAATGCAGCTTCCCTGAAGAACCCAGCACGGCTCAACCCATACAGAACTATTTCCTGCATGACCTCTTTCATAGCATTTTTCTGGTCATAGATGTTTTTGCTGTCATATTTGCGCAGCATTTGTTCTATTACGGTGTTCATGCGATTTTCTCCATAATCTTTTGTAATTTCCGAATATTAGTGCAGTGATACTTCCCGCTGAGGAAAGCGACGTCCTCCACGCTGAGTTTGCAAAAAGCATCCCAATCTATGCGCAATCCATCAAACATCAATTCCCTTAGTTCGCCTTGACTTGCTACAGGTGATTGGATGTAGAGTTCGTCACACAACGCCTTTTCCGGGCTTGCGATTTGAATCGCGTACCCCTGCTCGGAGAAACAGGTAATACCATAAGGATATACAGCAGATGGAACATCCCGATAGGTAAATACACCAAAAGGAGTTTTATAAATCTTTTTCTTTTTCTTCTCAAAAGTGGCCGAAGTGAAATTGTACACAGCTTCCGGAATAAGACTGTGATAGGACAGAGCAAATTCAAAGGACAGGTACGACGGGGTACAGATACAGTTTGCAAGCCTATATCCGGGTGTAGAGGAATCTGTTTCGTACAGTCCTTGAATAATCGGAATGCATTCTTTGTTCTGCACCATGCGGGCCAGCTTATCGCGCGGATTTCTGTAGCTTTGCAATTCTTGCAACAACATCGCAGTAGTTTTTATCATGTTTTCACCACCATATCCAATAATATCAGATATGCTGGTGAAAATCAAGTGTTTTCTATCACAGAATCATATCCAGAATATCCTTGGCAAAGTAAATAATCACTCCACCGAAAAAGGTCATAAAGCCCTGCGCGCGCTGGCTGGCATCATGCCCTTTCAGGGCAAGACCGATCTGCACAATGCCAAAACCCAGCAGAATGGCACCAATGGCTTTAATGGCGCTGAACACAAAATCGCTGAGGGCATTGATGGTGGCAAGCGGGTCATTGGCCGCAAAAGCAGGCATGGCCATGGTAAAGGCAAGGGCAGCAGTGGTGGCAGTGACCAGATAGATGCGTTTGATTTTGCTCTGGCGGGCATCGTTCCGGTCGGGCGTATTATAGGTTTCTTTCTTGTTCATTGTGAATTTCCTCCATGATTTTTTGAATTTC
>OGDN01002043.1_pt1 | contig 28474 bp, 30 predicted proteins | sample 1570271 | NCBI WGS metagenome assembly OGDN01 (sample SAMEA4384481, study PRJEB24528) | human gut metagenome | reverse complement strand
GCTTTTCCAGACCATTATTTATTTTTTATCATATACAGAAAGACTTCAGTTGGCCGCCTCACCCACAAAAATCAAAATTCATTAGGATGCAGCACAACCTTAATAGCCTCCCCAGATTTAGTAAGTGCAATTCCCTCATTAATCTTACTAAGTGGCAGCACATGAGTAATAAACTTCTCAGCCTCAAATTCATCAGAGATGGCAAGTTCAAATGATTTCTGCACTTGCATGCTGTTAGAACCATAATGTCCATAAATCCAAAGACCGTTGTAATGGATATAGTTTGTATCAAGCTCTGTCAAGGCACCTTTTGCGACACCGCCGAAGAAGACAACGATACCAGTTCTCTTTGCCATGAAGATAGCCTGTGCCTGTGCCTGCGTGGATGGGTTGGCGGAGATGACTTTATCGGCTCCTTTGCCGTTTGTAAGTTTTCTTACCGCTTCGATTGGATCTTCATTTAAGCTGTTGATCGTGTGATCAACGCCAAACTGTTTTGCAGTTTCCAGACGTTTATAGTTAATTTCGATCATAATAACTTTTTTAGCACCGCGCAGTTTTGCAAGTTTTGCGTGGAAGCATCCGATTGGTCCGGCGCCGATGATAACGATCGTGTCTCCGAAGCCGACATCGATATTTTCCTGACATGCATAGACAGAAGATAAAGGCTCTCCAAGAGAAGCGCGGTCATAGCTGATGCCGTCAGGAATTCTGTAGATAACGTCACGGGCGATCTGTCTTGGGAGGACGGTGTAATATTGCGCAAATCCACCTGGACGATCTAAATTATTTCCGAGATTCTCGCACATTTCACTATGACCGGTTCTGCATGGTTCGCACTGCATACAGTGATCGGCGGGATAAATATAAAGACGGTCGCCGATTTTATATTCTGTGCAGGAAGGAGAAACTTCATCAACGATACCAGTGATCTCATGACCATAAATGTGAGGATATTTACCAGATTTAGAGTCAGTTGTCAGGTTACGGATATCAGATCCACACAGACCGACAGCCATGACTTTCAGGACAAATCCACCTTCCGGACATTCTGGTCTGTCAATTTCTTCAACTCTGATATCATTTGGGCCATACATTAAAGCTGCTTGCATAATTTTCTTCCTCCTTTTTACTTTCCATAACGGTTTCTGCGGCTTCCTGGATGATTCTCATATAAAGCTTCCAGATCATCATCAGAAATGTTATGTACAGGTCCGATTTCTTTTGTCAAATGATAGATTCTTAAAACTTCTTCCGCGGCTTCGATGATCTTAACGGCATCTTCCAAAGTTTTTCCGACGGCGATGCATCCATGGTTTCCGAGCAGGATCAGATCATGGTCTTTGATCGCGTCTTCGATTCCATCTGCGATATGAATGGTTCCAGGCATTCCGTAAGGAAGACATGGGATTTCTTCAAATACGAGTGAAAATGTAGTAGAACATTTTAATTTGATATCTTTTCCACAATAAGCATAAGCAGTTAAATAAGGTGCATGGATATGGGCAGCTGCGTTGCAGTCAGGGCGGGCTTTTAAAGCAGCTTCATGCAATAAGATCTCACTTGATCTTTTGACAGTTCCCTCGATCTGTTCGCTATTTTCGGTATTTACAACAGCAATCTTATCTTCATTAAGGAAACGTTTTCTTGTTCCAGAAGGTGTGATGTACATCTTTCCTGTTTCACGGTCAAGGATGGAAAGATTTCCTTCCAGTGTGTTGACCATGCCTTTTTCGTCCATAAGTTTTGCATAATATAAAACTTCTTTTTTTAATTCACTGTTTCTATCTGACATTTTAAAACTCCTTTGAGGTATTGATATATTAATTTCAGGTATTGACTAATTAATTTGAGACATTGATAAATCATTTAAGGATCAGCTGATATTTGTATTGTACAATTGTAGAAACATAATGTAAAATATGTATTATGATAAGAAAACAAAGGTTTTACCTATGAATTAGGAGGGCATATGACATTAGCACAATTAAATTATTTTGTGAAAGTCGCAGAAAATGGTCATTTGACACAGACAGCGAAGGAACTTTTGATCGCACAGCCGAGTCTTACACAGGCAATCCGCAAATTAGAAGAAGAACTCGGCTTTTTATTATTTGAGAAAAAGGGAAGAGTTTTATTTCTCACCAAGGAAGGAAGAGAATTCCTTCCGTATGCCAAAGAAGTCGTGGAGGCTTCAAAGAGGGCAGAGCAGACGAAGGAACATATTTATCAGAGGTATACAGGGAATATCCGGTTTGCATACACAAGACCAATGCCGCCAAACTATATTCCAAATCTTTTAAGAGAGTTTTTCAAAACAAATAAAGACAAGAAGATCAATATCGAATCTTATGCCGCAGCTACATCGGTTATTTTAAAGGACCTGAAAGAAGATAAGATAGATTTTGGATTTTGTTCGATTGGAGAAAAAGAAGATCCTGATATTAAAATGATCACGCTGATGGAATATCCGATCAAACTTGTTGTGAATCAAAAAGATCCACTGGGCAGGATGAAACAGCTGCATCCGGAGGATCTTATGAGAGAGCCGGGAATTTCTTATACGGAAGGCTCTGCGATGGACCGGGAGATCAATGAATTTTTTAAAGAGCAGGAGATCACACCGGATATTCATTACCGTACTTCGTCCGAGGAAATTCAGAATTTCGTAGCGTGTGGGTTGGGCTGGGCGTTTATCGCGCAGAACGGAACACCGATGATGAAAGGCTTAAAAATCCTTGAAATGCCGGAAATGACACTAAAGCGAGCAACGTGTCTTGCGATGAGAAAAGACAGACAATTGAGTAAAAATGCACAAAAATTTTTTGATTTTGTACTAGGCTATAATAAAAAGTTTCTATAAATTTGTACTTGCAAAAAAAATAAAAGTCATATAAACTACATATCATAAACTTTTGACATGACAGATTATGACAGGAGGCACGCAAAGATGAATCAGCGTAGTACAAAGATTGTACAGTTGTTAAGTAAGGAAAAAGATGAGATCACAGTTTCAGGATTTGCGGAATATTTTCAGGTATCACAAAAGACGATCCGCAATGATATGAAAGAGATTAATGAAATCCTTGAGAAGAATAAGAGAGGGATAATTGATATCAAGTCAGGAGGAATTGTTTCTATCCCGGCAGATTTTAAAGATTCATTATCGTTGTTACTGGAAGGTAATTTTTACAATTACAAGTTATCCAAAGAAGAACGAAAAAAAGTTGCATCAGCGATCATTGTCAATTCGGCAGATTATATTACGCTGGCATCAATTGCCGACAGATTGATGGTAAGCAGGGCAACGGTGATCAATGATTTAAAAGAGATTAAAAAGTTTATACGTCAGGGAAATCTTGAAGTCATATCTCATGCGAACAAAGGACTTCGCATTGATGGACTGGAAAGTGATAAGAGAAAGTTCCTGTTTGAACTATTACGCCCGACATTAAGAACCTATGATAATCACAAGAATATCATTTCTGAACATGTCCATGTGCAGTCAGGAGATATCAATATCATTCAGAAGATCATTGCAGAACAGGAACGATGCTATAAGAAGTTCCTTCCAGATAATTCATTCAGGGAGATCCTGCTGTATTTAAGAATTCTCATTAACAGGAATAAGCTTGGAGAGTTTCTGGAACCGCAGCCAGAGATCAACAGCGATAATTACATGTTCTCGATGGACATCTTAAAATATGTCTCACAGTATTGTGATGTTGTCATCAGTGATGATGATATCAAGAATTTCAGTACATTTCTGGATGAAGTCAGATTTAAAAACAATGGAACATTTAATAAAAACACAATGATCATCCAGATGATCACCAGACAGTATATTTCTAGTATCTCCACAGAACTTGGAATCAACCTGAATGTAGATTATGATTTCTTTGAGAATTTATCCAATCATTTGGAATCAATTTTTTCAGCACCGCCGATGGATTATCCAGAAGCAGATATCATTGATGAAGTTCTGGAAGATAATCAGGATGTGTTAGATGTCGTGATCGATCAGATGCCAGTTATCTATAAGTTCACGGAACGAAAGCTTACAGAGATAGAAGTAAAATATATTGCGATCCATGTCTGTGCGGCGATAGAACGTAAGAAGAACAAGGAAGTATCCTTCAGAGTCATTGTTGCCTGTCATGCAGGAATTGGTACATCCATCTTGTTATTAGAGAAATTAAAACGACATTTCAAGTTCAGGGTAGTTGATGTGATCTCTGCCCACGAAGCAATCAATATCAAACCAAACGCAGCAGACTTTGTCATATCCACAGTGCCGCTTGAGAGCTGCCCACTGGAATACGTTGTAGTTTCTGCAGCATTCAATGATGCTGATTATATCCGTGTAGGAAATCGAATCGATGCATTGAGAAACAGCCGCAACATTCCAGATGGAACAGAAGATGATAAATTAAATGCGGCAGAATTGATTGAAGAGATCACACCTGTGATCAACGAACTGGTGGAGCCAAAAGATCAAGCAAGAGTCGTAATGAAAGAATTGCGCAAAGTCGTAAGGAATTATTTTAAGCAGTCTGTGGAAAATGATGCGAATATCATATCTCCATCCTTACATCATCTGCTGAGGGCATCCGATATTGAAGTTGATGTAGAATGTACAGATTGGAAAGATGCGATCAGAAGATCTGCAGACCAGCTGGTAGACCAAGGTTACATAGAAGACCGTTATGTTGATGCGATGATCGAAAGCGTTAATGAATACGGACCATATATCGTATTGTCACCAGGATTTGCAATGCCTCATGCGAAAGTAGAAGAAGGAAGTATTCGTCTTGGAATGCATTTGATCCGTTTGAAGAATCCGGTGCCGTTTGGAGTAGAAGAACTTGATCCGATCGAGTTTGTCTGTTGTTTGAGTGCAATTGATCATAGAAGTTACTTAAAAGCATTCTTTAATCTTGTCAATATGCTCAAAGATGAAGAATATCGAAAGAAGTTACATGAGGCAGTCGACGGAGAAGAGATGGCACGCATTATTGAACAATATGAATACAGCATTGTAGGATAAGCAAATATAGATCAGTTGAATTTATTTCTCATTATGGGAAATGAATTCAACTGATCTATTTTATTTCTGCACCATAGAAATAAATTGTACCAGAATAAAAAATTTCCGAAAAAGAGAAAAACCTTTCACTGTTTTTTGTCTAATGTGCATGGTACTATATGTATTGTAAACAAGAGATAAACAAATTGGCCAAAGAAATCTCGTGAACAAACGAAAAATATGGATAAGAAAACGGAGGTTAAAAATGGAAGTAGTATTAAAATTCTTTCAGGGATTTATTAACATGGGGGCGAGTACATTATTACCATTCGTCATCGCGATCTTAGGTATTTTCTTTGGAATGAAGATTGGTAGAGCGATTAAAGCTGGTCTGTTAGTAGGTATCGGTTTCCAGGGATTAGTATTAGCAGTTAACTTGTTGATCACATCAGTAACACCCGCCATGCAATATTACAAAGATCTTGGATCTGGTTATGACACATTAGAGATTGGATTTGCAGCATTAGGAGCAGCATCTTGGACAACACCATTTGCAGTACTTGTAATTCCAGCGATCATTATCGCAAACTTGATCTTGGTTAGATTAAAAGTAACAAAGGTATTAAACGTAGATATTTGGAACTTCATGCATTTCTTAGTACCAGGTGCTTTAGCATATGCGTTAACAAAGAATGCAGTTATCGGATTTATCGTAGCATTTGCCTGTGGTATGGCAGTTTTATTCTTCGGACAGTGGATTGCAAAACCATGGCAGGAATTCTTCGGACTTGAAGGAACAACATGTACATGTCTTTGCTTCGTAGCATGGGCTTACCCAATCTGCTACCTGTTAAATAAGATCATTGACAAAATTCCTGGTCTTAACAAAGTAGACGTAGACATGACAAAGATCGGTGAGAAATTAGGAATCTTCGGTGACCCAGCCGTAATCGGTATCTTCGCCGGTGTATTCTTAGGAGTTATCACAAAACAGAGCCCAGCTGATATCGTAACAATGGCTATGGGAGTTGCAGCAGCAATGGTATTAATCCCAAGAATGGTATCAATCATGATGGAAGGATTATCTCCATTAGGACAGGCAGCAAGCGAATACGCACATAGAAAAGTTGGTGTAGATGCAGACATCTACATCGGAATGGATATCGCACTTGGACTTGGAGATCCAGCATGTATCACATGTACAGCTATCATGATCCCAGTTACAGTATTATTAGTATTCCTTGTACCAGGAATGAGATTCTTCCCATTAAGCTTATTAGCAGAAGTATGCTACATGACACCAATGGTAGTATTAAGCAGTAAAGGAAATCTTGTAAGATCATTGATCGGTATGACACTTATGATGTATTTAACACTGTTCTTTGCTAATATGTTCATTCCAGAAGCAACACAGATGATGTCCGTAACAAACGTACACTTTGCAGGTACAGTAACAGCATCCCACTTTGGATGGAACCCAGGTAACTTAATCGTATCATTCATCCATAGAATCATGATGATGATCGGATAATAGATAGACTTGATATAAGAGGAGAAACTAAAATGGCAACAAAATATTTGGTGATACAGGGGACAGCAAATAGTAGTGAAGAAGCGATCACGCTGTGTGGAGAAGCCCTGCATAAAGCGGGAATCGTAGGAGAAGATTTTGGAAAAGCTTGTGTAGAGCGTGAAAAAGATTATCCAACAGGACTTCCAACAGAAATCCCAACAGCAATTCCACATGCGAAAGTAGAAGGAATTAAAGAGAACGCGATTTGTCTGTTAAAATTAGAATCCCCTGTGGTATTTCGAAGATTAGATGATGACACTGAACAAGTTGAAACTGATCTGATCTTCAATCTGGCGATCAAAGATCCCAACGAACATTTACAGGTACTTCAGAGAATGATGGAATTCTTAAATAACAAAGAAGTACTGTTAAAGTGTAAAGAACTTTCAAACGAAGAAACAGTAGCATATTTAACTGAGCAATTAGGATAGAAAAGGAGATAAGTATCATGGCAAAAGAAGTTAAAGTATTAGTAGCTTGTGGAAGTGGTGTAGCAACATCAACAATTGCACAGGAAGAAATCAAAGATATCGCAAAAAATGCAGGAGTAAAAATCCGCCTGATGAAAGGTACGATCTCTGAAGTTCCAATGAAACAAAAAGACGTTGACGTAGTATTTACAACAGCAAACTATCGTAACCCATTGGAAAAACCACACTTAAGCGTGTTCGGTCTTGTATCCGGAATCGGTAAAGATGCTACAAGAAAGAAAGTTGCAGATTTACTTCAGAAACTCGCAGAAGAATAAGAACAGGAAAAGTTTAAGAAAGGACAAGGTGTTATAAGATGAAAGCAGGAGTTTTACATACTAGAGAAGATATCAGATACGAAGAAGTAGAGACTCCAGTACCGAAAGCAGGAGAAGTACTTGTTAAAGTAAAATATTCAGGAATTTGTGGATCAGATGTTCCACGAGTAAATGGAGACGGTGCACATTTTTATCCAATCATCCTTGGTCATGAGTTTTCCGGAGTTGTGGAAGAAGTGGGAGAAGGAGTTACAAAGGTAAAGAAAGGCCAGCGTGTAGCTGGCGCTCCCCTTGTTCCTTGCATGAAATGTGAAGACTGCATGAAAGGTGATTATGCATTATGTAAACATTACAGTTTTATCGGAACAAGACAGCCAGGAAGTTTTGCAGAATACATTTGTGTTCCAGAACAGAATGCGGTTCCATTTGATGACAGTGTGTCATTCGAACAGGGAGCATTATTCGAGCCGGCAGCAGTTGCATTACATGGACTTGAGTGCCTGCCATATGAAGGTGGTAAGACGGTAGCGATCCTTGGTGGAGGAACGATCGGATTACTCGTTATGCAGTGGGCAAACATTTATGGAGCTGCCAAGACCGTTGTATTTGACATCGACGATGATCGAATCAAGCTTGCAAAAGAAATGGGAGCTTATGATGGAGTCAACACATTAGAAGAAGGCTTCATGGAAAAAGCAATGGCAATGACAGATGGAAAAGGATTTGACTATATTTACGAGACAGCAGGAAGCACCATCACAATGAAAATGGCATATGAACTTGCCGCAAACAAAGCAGGTATCTGCTATATTGGAAAACCAACCAAAGAGTTAACATTCACAGTAGAAGAATGGGAGAACATGAACCGTAAAGAATTCACAATGACAGGATCATGGTTATCTTATTCAGCACCATTCCCAGGACATGAATGGGATTGCGTCGCACACTATTTCGCAACAGGTCAGTTAAAAGGCGAGGAAGCCTTGATCTTCAAGAAATTACCACTTTCCAGAATTGCAGAAGGTTTTGAAATGTTCAAGACAAGAGGAGCAGTTAAAGGAAAGATCTTAATCGACAGCGAAGCATAGCAGTCAAAAATCCATATAATAACATATAACTGATAGATTACAAAGTGAAGAGTGGGAAGAAAAGAGGTAAGCTATATGCGTACTATGAAGCTAGCACCATCAGTTTTTGGCGCCGGTATTGGAAATTTAAGTCAACAATTGAAAATATTAGAAGAAAATAATGTCGAATTATTACATGTTGATGTGATGGATGGACATTTTGTAGAGAAAATGGCATTTGGTCCAGATCATATCAAAATGTTAAAAGAACTCACAACAATTCCTCTGGATGTACATCTGATGATTGAAAAGCCGGAAAGAAAGCTGGATACGATCATTGATGCCGGAGCAGATATCATTACAATTCATCAGGAATCAACAACAAGACTTTACAGCTGTATTGAAAAGATCAAAAGCCGTGGTGTGAAAGCGGGGGTAGTTTTAAGTCCGGCAACCAATGAAGATACATTAAAATATGTGCTGGATAAAATCGATATGATCCTTTTAATGACGATCAATCCTGGAGAAGCAGGACCGGGATTCCATGAAGAACTGCTTACAAAGATCAAAAACGTTCGTGACCTGATCGGAGATCGAGATATCGATCTGGAAGTTGACGGAGGAATTGACAACACAAACATTGCAAAATGTAAAGAAGCAGGAGTTAATGTTTTTGTATCAGGAGGATATGTATTCAAAGGCGATATTGCCGAGAAGATCAAAACACTGAGAGAAGCATTAAAATAAGGAGAAATAACTATGAAAGCATTAAGATTTTATGACGTACAGGATTTAAGATATGAAGATGCACCCGACCCAGTCATCGAAAAACCAGATGATGTCATCGTAAAGGTAAAAGCAGTCGGAATCTGTGGTTCCGATATTGCAAGATACCGAAATCTTGGGCCATATGTACCAGGAAATGTATGGGGACATGAATTTTGCGGTGAAGTTGTTGAAGTCGGGGAAGGTGTTAAGAATTTAAAACCGGGAGACCGTGTCGTAGGATGCCCAAACATGGTATGCCACGAATGTGAATACTGCAAGAGTGGTCATCCATCCAGATGCGAAAACTTAAACACAATTGGAGCTTATGTACCAGGAGCTTACGCAGAATACATCAAACTCCCAGAAATCAACTTTGTAAAAATGGCAGACAGCATGAGTTACGAACAGGGTGCTTTAGTAGAACCAGCGACTGTTGCGATTCATGGTCTGTATCAGACAAGTATCAAAATGGGATACGAAGTAGCTGTTGTCGGATGTGGAAATATCGGTCTGATGGCAATCGCATGGGCGAAAGCTTTCGGAGCAAAGAGAGTATTTGCAATTGATATTGACGATGCACAGTTACAGTTAGCAAAAGAATTTGGAGCTGACGTTCTGATCAATTCAACAGATATCGACTTCCATGATGAAATTCGTAAATATGGAAATGGAGTTGACCTTGCGATCGAATCCGCAGGAAATCCATTTACAGCAGCCAGAGTTTTAGGTTTACCTCATAAAGGAGGAGAGGTTGTCTACATGGGAATTCCATATGCAGACGTACCAATCCCTAGATTTTACTTTGAACGTATCATGAGAAATGAATTACATGTCATCGGTTCATGGTGTACGATCTCTGCTCCATATCCAGGAAAAGAATGGACAAATGCAGTAGAATACATCGGTTCAGGTAAAGTTGACGTCCTCGGTATGGTAACACATCAGGTAAACTTAAGCGAAGGCCCAGAAATGTTTAAGAAGATCATTGCTAATCCGAAAGGATATGGAAAAGTCTTATTGTATCCAGAAGAAGACAGATAGGAGGAAATACGTTATGAGAATGAATACGATCATCGAAGAATTAGACAGATCTTCAAAAACGATCGCTCCTGAGAAACTTCAGGAAGTGATCAAGAAGATCAAAGAACATAAACGTATTTTCGTCTATGGGACAGGACGTTCAGGATTAATGTTAAAAGCATTTGCAATGCGCTTGATGCAGATCGGATTAAATTCCTATGTTGTCGGCGAGACAACAACACCATCTGTTCAGGAGGGTGACCTCCTGATCGTGGCTTCTGCTTCAGGAGAGACAGGAAGTGTATGCATGACAGCTGAGTCAGCAGTGAAACAGGGAGTTGACTTGATCGTGATATCTTCTGCACCAGAATCAACACTTGGAAAGATTCACACACCAGATATCGAGATTGAAGCAGCCACCAAATTTGCGACATCCAAGGTCAGCGTACAGCCACTTGGAAGCCTGTTTGAACAGATGCTTTTAATGGTATTTGACACGATCATCCTTGAGATGAGTGAGGAAAAAGAAGGAAGCAACGAAGATATGGCAAAACGCCATGCAAGTTTAGAATAGATATTAACAGATTCAGGTATTGATAAGTATTAGTATTAGGTATTAACAGACAGAAAGAAGGAGAACAAAATGCAGAATAATGTAGGATTACAGACAGCATATTGGAGTGGAACAACACCAGCATTAGATATTCATCAGATTATCGAGCTGACAAAAAAGGCTAATATGGATACGATCGAATTAAAAGCAGGAGATTTTGTTCCATTAACAACAGAAGGAAGGGCAGCACTTAGAAAAGAAATCGAAGATGCAGGGCTTTCTATTACGATCAATGGAACTGGTTTAAGACCAGAAAGAGATGTATCAAGTTCTGACGAAGAATCTCACAAAGCAGGAATCAAACATTTATGCCATATGTTAGATTTAAGCAAAGAAATGGGAGCAAAACTGTTCTCCGGAATCCCTTATGGATTATGGAATACACGTCCAGGAGCAGACGATGATGCGATCGCAATGAAAAAAGAACGCAGAACCAATGCAGTCAGAGGTTTAAAAGAAGTTGCAAAACATGCCGAAGAAGTAGGTGTTGTGATCTGTCTTGAGATTGTAAACCGTTTCGAACAGTATATCGCAAATACAGCAGAAGAAGGAATCGCGATCTGCGAAGAGATCAACAATCCATACTGCAAACTGCTGTTAGATACATTCCATATGAATATTGAAGAAGACTATATCCCAGATGCGATCAGAGCAGCTTCTGATAAAGGATATTTAGGATATATCCATATCGGAGAAGCAAACCGAAAGATTCCAAATGGTGAAAAGAAGACAAATATCGATTGGGAAGCAATCGCAGCAACGATCAAAGATATCGGTTATGATGGACCATTTGTTATGGAACCATTCGTACTGGAAAGTTCATCTAGTGCAAAGAGTGTTTCTTTATGGAGAGAGATCAAAGATGGTACAAATATTGATGGTCTGGTAGCAGATGCAGCAGCAGGTGTCAAATTCTTTAAGAGTCTTTAATTCAGAGCATTGGAGGAAATGATATGATCACAACAGTAACATTAAATGCATCCATTGACAAAGCTTATCATATGACAGAAAAAATTGAAAATGGGACTGTTATGCGTGTCGCAAAAACAGATAACAGTGCCGGAGGAAAGGGCTTAAATGTCGCAAGAGTTATCAAACTCTGTGGCGTTGATTCAAAGGCAACCGGTCTGGTCGGCGGATTTAATGGACAATATCTGGAATCACTTCTCGATGCAGACGGGATTGACCATGAATTTGGGCATATCCAGGGAGAGACAAGAAGCTGTATCAATATCTTAGATCCAGGATACGGATCAACAGAATATTTAGAGGGCGGATGCAATGTCACAAAAGAAGAAGAAGCAGACTTCCTAAACAAATTCCCAGAAATCATAAAAGACAGTGACGTTGTAACAATCTCTGGAAGTGCTCCAAAAGACATGGGCAAAGATATTTACCAGAAACTGATCAAAGTGATCAAAGACCAGGGCAAACAGGTCATTTTAGATACAAGCGGTGAATACCTTGAAAAAGGATTGGAAAGCCAGCCGACAATGGTAAAACCAAACGAAGATGAGATTGAATTATTATTCCATACAAAGATTCAAAGTAAAGACGAAGTCATTACATACGCAAAAAGAATTTACGAAGAAAAGAAAATTCCTTATGTCGTTATCTCACTTGGTGGAGATGGAGCATTGTTAGTTTGCGAAAAAGGTATTTATCAGGGGAAACCACCAAAGATCGAAGTTGCCAATACAGTTGGATGTGGAGATTCCATGGTAGGAGCATTTGCGGTAGCTCTGGAGAAGAAGATGGAACCAGAAGAAGCATTAAAATATGCGGTTTCCGTAGCATCAGCAAATGCATTATCTCCACATACAGGAAGATTTGATCCAAAAGACAGAGATGAGATCATTCAGAATGTTGAGATCATAAAATTAGCATAGAAAGGACAAGGTTATGTTAGTAACATCAAAAGAATTACTGTTAAAAGCACAAGAAGGCGGATATGCCGTAGGTGCATTTAATGTAGAAAATATGGAAATGGTACAGGCAGTTTTAGCAGCAGCAGAAGAATTAAATTCACCAGTTATCATGCAGACAACACCATCTACAGTAAAATATGCAGGCCTTGATTATTATCTTGCAAATGTTGAGGCAGCAGCAAAAAGAACAAAAGTTCCAGTTGTTATGCATTTAGATCATGGAAATAGTTTTGAACTTGCAATGCAGGCATACAGAACAGGATATACATCTATCATGATCGATGGATCTCATGAATCATTTGAAGATAATATTGCAGTCAGCAAAGCAGTTGCAGATGCATGCCATCCTGGAAAAGTTCCAGTAGAAGCAGAACTTGGAAAAGTTGGTGGAAAAGAAGATGATCTTGATGGTGGAGATGATAATCCATACACAGACCCACAGGAAGCAAAAGAATTTGTGGAAAGAACAGGCGTTGATTCTCTTGCAGTCGGAATCGGTACAGCACATGGTGTATACAAAGGAGAACCCAAACTTCAGTTTGATATCTTAAGCCAGATCAGAGAAGTTGTAGATATTCCTTTAGTACTTCATGGAACAAGCGGTGTACCAGATGAAGCAGTAGAAGAATGTATCAAACGTGGAATCTGCAAAGTAAACTACGCAACAGATCTTCGAATTGCATTTACAAATGGATTAAATAAATATCTGGCAGAAAATCCAGATACGATCGATCCTAAGAAATACAGTGCAGCAGGACGAGAAGAAGTAAAGAAATATGTTATGAGCAAGATGAAAGTCTGCGGTAGTGTTGGAAAAGCATAAAACGGACAGGTCTTTGGAAGCGTAGGTAAGTATCAAATGGAATATATTTTAAATAATGAACAACTTACAGTAACATTTACTACAAAAGGGGGAACCATATCTTCCATCGAAGATTCTCAGGGAATCGAATATCTCTGGCAGGGGGATGCAGCGTACTGGAGCGGACAGGCACCAGTCTTATTCCCGATCTGCGGAGGTTTAAGAGATGACAAAGCTCTGATCGGAGACGATCTGGAAACACAGATGCCAAGACATGGGATCGTAAGAAAACGTGAGTGGAACATGATCGAAAAAGACGAAAAACATATCGTATTTGAGATAACATCCAACATTGAAACAAAAGTGATGTTTCCATATGATTTCCGTCTGCTTGCAAAATATACACTGGAAGGCAGGTCATTAAAGATCACATACGAAGTAGAGAATACAGACACGAAGAAATTCCCATTCTTTACAGGAGGCCATCCAGGATTTAATTGTCCGTTGGTTTCAGGAGAAGAATACACAGACTACGAGATCGTGTTTGAACAAAAAGAAACATGTACGGTTCCGACACCAGTTCCAGAGACAGGTCTGGTTGATATGGAACACAGATCCGTATATCTGGAGAATTCAGACACAGTGGAATTAAACCATGAAATGTTCGAAATTGATGCAGTCATCTTGGATGAACTGAAATCAAGAAAATTAAAACTTATTTCCAAGAAAAGCGGCAAAGGAATCGAGATGGAATACAAAGACTTCCCATACTTGATCCTGTGGTCCAGTGCAAATCATGGAAACTTTGTTGCAATCGAGCCATGGACAGGATTGTCAACATGCAGCGATGAAGGCGATCATTTTGAAGAAAAAAGAAATGTACAGAGCGTAGAAGCAGGAGAAAGCAAGGAGTACAGTTATTCAGTTTCTATATTATAAATGAAGAATTTCTTCTATATAAGAATGTATTTCTTCTATATATAAATGTTTCTGTACAATAAATGAAAGTAAAAGATAAGGGCTGTTGCAGGAATGAGATCTTGCAGCATGCCCTTATTTTTGTTTGAGATCAGGAGGCATAAATTATGAAGATCAATATCAAAGAATTTACAGGAAAATGCAGCTGTCAAAGGGATCATCAATTGGTTGTTGATGATGTGATCTTGGAAGAAGGTGCATTAAAAAAACTGCCGGAGATATTAAAGAAAGAACCATATGATCAGTATAAACATCTGGTTATAGTCTGTGATGACAATACATACGAAGCAGCAGGAAAAGAAGTCGAGAAATTATTAAGTCCAATCCCAGTGATCAAATTAGATCCAGACAATCTCCATGCCAATGAGATCGGAGTTGCAAAAGTCAAAGAACAGTTAGATCCGATCAAAGAAGTTGACTGTATGATCGCAGTCGGCTCAGGAACAGTCCACGATCTGACAAGATACAATGCATATCAAAGAAAGATTCCATTTATCTCAGTTCCAACAGCAGCCAGTGTCGATGGATATGTATCCACAGTTGCGGCAATGTCATGGTATGGTTTTAAGAAAAGCATGATCGCGGAGTCACCAATCCTGGTCGTCGCAGACAGCCGCATCATCACAGATGCCCCAATGAGACTGACAGCCTCCGGAGTCGGAGATTTATTAGGAAAATACACAGCACTTGCAGACTGGAAGATCACAAATATTCTGGATGGAGAATATATCTGCGACAGAATCTGTGAAATGGAATATGATGCATTAGATAAATTAAAAGAATCTTTAGACGGATTATGCAACCGGGATATCAAGGCATATGAAGAATTAATGTACGGATTATTATTATCCGGACTGGCAATGCAGATGACAGGACATTCCCGCCCGGCATCCGGAGCAGAACATCACATGGCACATTTCTGGGAAATGGCAGTCATCAACGAAGAGATTGATGCATATCACGGAGAAAAAGTGGGAGTCGGACTGATTCAGGTAAGCGACATCTATCATGAAGCAGTGAAATACCTCAAAGAAGGAAACTTTAAATTAAAAGATCATGTAGAGATTGAGACAGATCTTATCGAAAAGACATTTACCAACAAAGAATTATGCGAAAGCATCAAAAAGACAAACGATCCAAATCTGTTAGAACTCATTGATCCGAAAGTATTAAAAGAAAAAACAGGCGAGATTATAAAGATCATCGAAGAGATTCCAAAAGCAGATGAGATCGTTGCAATGTTAGAAAAAGTACACGGAGTAAAAAGCTTAGAAGACATCGGATTTACACCAGATATGAAAGAAAAGACAGCAAGAGTGGCACCATATATCCGCGACCGAATTACATTCTTAAGAATCCTGAAATTCTATGATTTCTACGATCAGGTAATTAAATAGGAGGAAAATCAAATGTTTGAAAAAATCAAATGTTTTATCCTCGATATGGATGGAACAATCTACCTTGGAAATGAACTGTTTCCATTTACAAAAGACTTTTTAAAGAAAGTAGAGGACACAGGAAGAGAATATTACTTCTTCACAAATAATTCCTCCAAAAGCCAGCAGGCTTATATAGAGAAACTTGCCAGACTTGGAATACAGATCAAAAAAGAACAAATGATGATCTCAAGTCATGTCATCATAAAATACCTAAAAGAATACTATGACAAAAAAAGTATTTATGTCGTAGGAACGCCGTCACTGATACAGGAATTTGAGTCCTTCGACATGAACCTCACCGAAGAAGATCCAGACATCGTAGTCCTTGGATTTGACACCACACTAACCTATGAGAAACTATCCAAAGCATGTCATTATATCAGAAATGGATGCACCTATTTTGGAATCAATCCCGACTGGAACTGCCCAATGGAAGGAGGAACCTTCATTCCAGACTGCGGTTCCATGGCAAAATTAATCGAAGCCTCAACAGGAAAATTCCCAGAATTCTTTGGAAAACCATCGAAACATACACTGGATTACATCATAAAAGAAACAGGATATCAGCCAGAGGAAATTGCAATTGTGGGCGATCGGTTATATACAGATATTGCAGTTGCAGATGGAAGCGATGTTACATCAATATTGGTTCTGAGCGGGGAGAGTACAAGAGAAGACGTGGAAAAAAGTGATGTGAAACCAGATGTGGTGGTTGAGAATTTGGTTGAGATTTGTGAGTTGGCCAATTGAAGTCTTTCTGTATATGATAAAAAATAAATAATAGTCTGGAAAAGCAGCTAGAGAATTTTGCACGTGTTTTTGACAAGTCGCTTATCCGCTCAATTTCCTGCGATAACTCGCCTTCAAAGGTATTCAAATCAGAAGTCTTTGAGGCTCAAACAATCGCCCAATTGAGCTGCGAACTTTTCAAAAACACGGCAAAATTCTAATGCTGCTTTTCCAGACCATTATTTATTTTTTATCATATACCTGAAGGTTATAGTGCTGAACCCACAATATGGTGGAAATTCGATAGGGTGTGTATGGAGAATGGTATTGGCTGATAATTTTTGTATTCATGAACGGAAGGTCAAAGAAACTTATGAACACCGATTTGTCGAGATATTTGAAAGTATAAAAACTTGTATTCTGTCTTGAAAAACCTAATTTACAGCCAATAACATTCTCCACACACATCCAGTAGTGGTTTCGATTACGTAAATTATTTGAATATTATAAAAAGGGTTATCTGTCTGCGACCGTAGGAACACGCCTGCACTTAGCGAGTGGATGGTCGTTAGACCATTCAGGAGCTTAGTACAGCTGCGTGTGAGTCGAGCGAGAGCGCGTCGCAGACAGATAACCCTTTTTATAATATTCCACCAATAATTTTCGGCATCAACTACAAATCAAAATTTACTGAAACATATAGGAAAAATAAAATTCCTTAAAAGCCGAATAATTATTCCGAGAAACAGGAACATGCATCCCATTTTTTGTAACAAGCTGTGCTTTTGTAAATTGTTCAATATACTTCATATTCACAATATAACTTCTATGGCATTTAAAAAATCCTTTTTCCGTAGTAAATATTCCGGCGCAGTCGGAAAAAAGTTCCTTGATGTTGAGCTGGGTACCATTGGCGAGGTAAACGATAACTTCTTTATTCTGAGCTTCTAAACAGACAGTTTCATCTAAGGTAATATTACAGTTCCCGCCAGGGATCTTGGCGAGGAAGGTTTCTTTTTTCTTATTGAAGCTGGATAAGAATTCATCCATTACCTTGAAGAACTGATCTTTCTTTAATGGTTTCATCAAATAATAAAATGCATGGACATCATACGAGTCTACAGCGTATTCTCTTGATGAGGTCAAAAAAATAACGGGTACATTCTGATCGTGAATGCGAAGTTCTTTTGCCGTATCGATTCCGTTAAAAAGCGGCATGATCACATCTAAGATGATCAGGTCCATACAGTTTTTTTGATGTGAGCTGATGAGATCATCTCCGTTTGTAAATTCATAAATGGAAACAAATATATTATGTTTTTTCGCCCATTCTTCTACAAGATGGCGTGTTCCTTCAATAAAACATTTTTCGTCGTCACAAATACCTATTTTCACAATAAGCCTCCAATAATAATTCTTAAAATAAATACATGATCGGTCACAGAAAAATGGTATTGTCCATTCATCTGTTCCACATAATATACAATACTCTTAACACCAATACCGTGTCCTTCTTTTTTAGAGACAGGAATTCCGTCCACGAATGGTGGAATCGTTTCAATCGGATTTTTAAGTTCCAGTAATAGATGATCTCCTTTCATGGAAATCTTAAGATCTGCCCATTTATTATCCTGTGTCATTTTTTCCAAGGCGTGCATGGAATTTTCCAGTGCGTTTGATAAGACAGTACATAATGCCATGTCAGGACAAGGCAGTTTTTCCTGTGTTGAGATATTACATTGCAGGGAAAATCCCCGGGTTTCAAATCTCACTTTATAAATAGAAATTACAGAATTTAGTAACTCATTTTTACAATATCTTTTGAAATTCATTTTTTCGTATTCACTGTCAACTTCCCTGATATATTGAAGTGCATGTTCCATATGACCTTCCTCAAGAAATGCCTGAATAATATGAAGCTGGTGTCTCATGTCGTGTTTCATGATGGATAATTTCTTTTTGTTGTCATTTACATACTCGACTTCTTTTTGAACGCCCTGAAGTTGTAATTCCATGAGATTACTGTATTGTCGTATTTCCATTTTGTTTTCATATTCACGAACATAAAATAAAAGGAATAAAAGATAGGAAAGGCAAAAAGCAAATCCCATAAATTCTGTGATTGATTTATTGCCGGAATACAGTAGATTTGAAAATTTTGTTGCGGCGTAATCAAAAATGTAATAGCTGAATGGGAGCAGCCCCACAATAAAAACATCTCTTATTTCTTTATTCAGAAGGATTTCCATTGTATGGCAGAGCTTAAAACTTAAGATGTAGAATACAGCGGTTGTTGTTATGATCCTGACAATATAATAACCAGCAGTACTTCCGGTAATATCAAAGATGACGATTCCTGCCCAGTTACTGATCTGGCAGCAAAGATATGCAGAAAATACAGAGGTACAAGCCGAGATAAAACGATACTTATAATAAAGTATCAGAAAGATGATCAGAGGTATATGGATCAGTAATGGATAAATCTGTGTAGTGGCATTTTCTCCGATCAGAAGAAAACTGCTTAAAAATAAAGCTGCAAGCACAGAAAAGAAAAGGAGTAAAGTGACGATATTTTTGCGTGTCTTTCTCACTCCAAGAAAAAATGCAGAAACAAAAATTCCGAAGAATAAAGTTGTTGCATTATGCAAGATTTTTAATGTTGAAATTACTATTATCTGATTCATGGATTCCTCTTTTGTGTTATTTTATTTTGATTATACCATAGAACAAGAAGATACTAAAATTATAAAATAAAATTTATAATTTCTTTACAGTCATTTCATTGCTATCTAAGCCAGGTTTAGCGTATAATTGCTATTATACTTAAATGTGATATCTATAATAGAACAGATATCAAAGAAGGAGAAGCCTATGAGAGATAAATTAAACCAATTCATGCAGGGCAGATACGGCAATGACGATCTGAACCGCTTTTTAATGAAGATTATTTTAGCAGCATTTGTATTATCAATGTTTACAAGAAGAATCGTATTTGGCGGCGTTGTATCATTAAGCCGTATTTTTTACTGGATCGCATTAGCGTTATTGATTTATTGCTATATCAGAATGTTTTCCAGAAATATCTATAAACGATCTGAAGAAAACAGATGGTTCCTAAACAAGACATCCAACATGCGTGGTTTCTGGAGCAACAGAAAATATCATGCGCAGCAGATGAAGAATTATCATATTTATAAATGCCCGGGATGTGGACAGAAGATCAGAATCCCAAGAGGAAAAGGAAAGATTGAAGTTCGCTGTCCAAAGTGCCGGACAACATTTATAAAGAGGAGTTAAGATGTTTGGCTATATCATTGTCAATAAACCAGAGATGAAGTTTCGTGAATTCGATGTCTATCATGGATACTATTGCGGTTTATGCAGGAAATTAAAAGAACATTATGGAAAGTTTGGCCAGATTACATTATCATATGATATGACATTTGTTTTGATGGTCTTAACAAGTCTTTATGAACCAGAAACGATCAAAAGCAAAGAACGCTGTATCACACACCCATTTCAGAAACATGAGACAAGGGTCAATGATATTACAGACTATGTGGCACATATGAATATCCTTCTTACTTATTACAAATGCAAAGACGATTGGAAGGATGACCGGAAGTTAAAGCAGCTTGTGCTGGAGAAGATCTTATATCATAAGAGCGGATTCTCACGGAATTTTTACCGGGAGAAATGGAAGAAGATCAGTGATCTGCTAGAAGAACTTTCCAAAGAAGAACAAAAAGACAATCAGGATATCGACCAGATGTCCGGAATGTTTGGAAAGATCATGGCAGAGATCATGCTGTATCAGGAAGATGAATGGAAAGGACTCCTGTCACAGTTTGGATTTTTCTTAGGTAAATTTATTTATCTGATGGACGCATATGAAGATATTGAAGATGACCTCAAAGACAACAATTATAATCCACTGAAAGAACTGTACAAGAAGCCGGAATTTGAGGATATGATCCACCAGATCCTAACGATGATGATGGCAGAATGTTCCAGAGCATTTGAACAGCTGCCACTGATCGATGATATTGATATATTAAGAAATGTCTTATATTCCGGAGTTTGGTACCGGTACGAACAGGTGCGAGAGAAAAGAGAAAAAGAAAAGGAAGAAAATAATGTCTGATCCATATGAAATTCTAGGAGTACAAAGAGGTGCTTCGGAGGAAGAAATCAAAAAAGCATATAAAAGATTAAGCAGGAAATACCATCCAGATGCCAACCTTGATAATCCCAAAGCTGCAGAAGAGAAATTTAAACAGATCCAGCAGGCATATCAGCAGGTCATGAAAGAGAAAACAAGTGGCTACAGCCAGAGTGCCTATGGAGGTTATTCCAATCAGGGTGGAGGATATGCAAATCAGGGGAATCCGTATGGCGGTCAAGGCAATCCATATGGAAACCAGCAGGGTAATCCATACGGAGAATGGAATCCATTTGAGGATATTTTCGGCAATTTTGGCGGCTATTATACGAATGGTGGAGGACAGCAGCAACAGTCCACGACAGGATATGAAAAAGACACGCATTTAAGGGCGGCAGGCAATTATGTAAGAAATGGTTATTATCAGGAAGCAAGAAATGTTCTTGACGGAATGGAAGCATCCAGAAGAAATGCAAGATGGTATTACTACAGTGCAGCGGCCAATCAGGGGCTTGGAAATAACGTAACCGCGATGGAACATGCAAGACAAGCCGTTTCCATGGAACCAAACAATTTCGAATACCAGATGTTATTAAATCAGATGGAAGGCAATGGTTCATGGTATCAGCAAAGACAGAGTACCTACCAGAATCCATATGGAACTGGAGGAGACTGGTGTATGAAGATCTGTATGCTGAATTTAATGTGTAACTGCTGTTTTGGCGGCAGATACTGGTGCTGATCTTCAAGATATATGGCGTTAACACAACTGATGTTAACAGTATCAGGAGAAGCACGAACTAGGAGGTAAAAGAAACAATGAGCAAGATTATTGGAATAGATTTAGGAACAACAAACTCCTGCGTTGCTGTTATGGAGGGCGGCGTACCAGTTGTAATTCCGAATGCAGAAGGTGGAAGAACAACGCCGTCGATCGTAGCGTTTTCTAAAAATGGAGAACGTTTAGTTGGAGATCCGGCAAAACGTCAGGCGGTAACGAATGTAGACCGTACAGTGGCATCTGTAAAACGCCAGATGGGAACGGATCGTAAGGTAAAGATCGATGGGAGAAAATACACTCCGGAAGAGATTTCAGCAATGATCCTGACCAAACTTAAAAAGGATGCAGAAAGTTATCTTGGAGAAGAAGTGACAAAAGCCGTAATTACAGTTCCGGCTTATTTTAGTGATGCACAGAGACAGGCAACCAAAAATGCCGGTAAGATCGCAGGGCTTAGCGTTGAACGTATTATCAATGAACCAACATCTGCGGCACTGGCGTATGGACTGGACAAATCCGTTTCACAAAAGATCATGGTCTATGATCTTGGCGGTGGAACATTTGATGTCTCCGTGATCGAGATTGGAGATGGTGTTGTTGAGGTAATGGCAACAGCAGGTAACAACCATCTTGGAGGAGATGATTTTGACCAGAGAGTCATGAATTATCTGATCCAGGAATTTAAGAAAACAGAAGGAATTGATTTGTCAAGAGACCAGACTGCAGTCCAAAGAATAAGGGAAGAGGCAGAAAAGGCAAAAAAAGAACTGTCCTCATCTATGACAGTGCAAGTCAACCTTCCATTTATTGCAGTAGGAAATGATGGACCAAAACATATGGACATTACGCTCACAAGAGCAAAATTCGAAGAACTGACAGCAGATCTGATCGAGCAGACAGCAGGACCGGTACATCAGGCATTGGCAGATGCAGGAATCAGTGCAAGTGAACTTCACATGGTATTGTTAGTCGGGGGTTCTACAAGAATGCCTGCGGTGTCAGAGAAAGTGAGACAGCTCACAGGAAAAGAACCAAGTAAAAACATGAATCCAGACGAATGTGTGGCTTTGGGAGCAGCGATCCAGGGTGGAAAGATCGCCGGAGAAGCAGGTCTTAACGAGATACTGTTAATGGATGTTACACCATTGTCTTTATCTATTGAAACTGCAGGCGGAGTAGCGACAAGACTGATCGAGAGAAACTCTACGATTCCGACAAGATACAGCCAGATCTTTACAACTGCAATGAATTTCCAGACATCAGTAGAGATCAAAGTTCTGCAGGGAGAACGTGCCATGGCAAGAGATAATCAGGTACTTGGAACCTTTAAATTAAAAGGAATCAAGAGAGCCATGCGTGGAGTTCCACAGATTGAAGTTACATTTGACATTGATGTCAACGGAATCCTTAATGTATCAGCCAAAGATCTTGCAACAGGCAAAGAACAGTCCATTACGATCACAGCAAGTTCTAATATGTCTGATAAAGATATTGAACGTGCAATGCAGGATGCAAAAGCATATGAATCTGAAGATCAGGAAAAACGTGATGCGATCGAGAGCTATAATGAAGGAGAAAATATGCTTTACAGAGGCGAAGCATATTTAGCCCAGCACAAAAAAGAATTATCAAGAGAGCAGAAATCAGAATTAAAATCAGCGATCAGTGACCTGAAACATTCTATGAAACGTATCAAACCACAGAATATTACGGAAGAACAAGGCAGAGCGATCAAAGAAGCATCTGACCGCTTAGATCAATTGATCAGATAGTTTAAGAAGCAGTGACGAATCGAAGAATCAGTGGAATTTAAGCCACTGCGTGCAGTAAAAACAGAATAAAAAATACAAAAATGGGAAGATTAATGACTACAAAGCAAAGAAATGTAGTGATAAATCTTCTCATTTTTTGCTATGGACAAATGAGAAAGATAGGTGTATGATGCAGATAGTTAGTTAAGACTAACCTAAGGAGGAACCGATGAGATATCAAGTAGAATTAAGTCAGGTAAAATGGAAAAAATGTATGCAGATGCAGATGGCGATGCACTGCGCACCAGTCCTTGCTGGAATAAAGCCATCCAATGCAGTAACTCTCGACTACGTTGACTCAAAAGAATTAATTCAGTCACTTGCGGGAAGTGAGATCAAATGCGGACTGATCTATTCAGGTAATGGGAAATGTCTCTGGCTGCTGTATCGTGAACAGCAAGTTAACCAGTATCTGATGGATCCAGAAAACCAAAGATTTTTAAAACACTGCGGCTATTCATCCTTTCAGATTCAAAATATCCTTTATACACTTAAGAATCGTTACCGGCTTTACAAAGCAGGTCAGGCGGAATTTCCACATGAGCTTGGCTTGATTCTCGGATATCCATTATGTGATGTGATCGGATTTATCAAAAACCACGGACAAAATTGTTTATATTGCAGCTACTGGAAAGTGTATGACAACCTTTCACAGACAAAGAAGGTCTTTGAAGTTTATGATAAAGTCCGTTTCCAGATGGTGAAACTTGTGGAATACGGAAAGAGTTTTAAAGAACTCGTCGACATGTACACGAATTATCAGGTACCTCGGTATGCTTAGCTAAAATAAAAATAACACTCAAACAAACAAAAACAAAACAAAAAACAAAGACATTATTAGGAGGATAAGTCATGAGCGAAGTAATCGTTGCATTTTGGACAGGAACAGGAAACACAGCAGAAATGGCAGAATATGTTGCTGAAGGAATCAGAGAAGGTGGAGCTGAAGCAAAAGTTGTTTCTGTAGATGATATCAGTGCAGCAGATTTAAAAGATGCAAAAGTATTTGCACTTGGATGCCCATCTATGGGAGTTGAACAGTTAGAAGAATCTGTTATGGAACCATTTGTTGAAGAAGTCTGTGGATTTGCTTCAGGAAAAACGATCGGATTATTCGGATCTTACGGATGGGGAGACGGAGAATGGATGAGAAACTGGGTAGAACAGATGGAAGGTGCCGGAGCAACAGTTGTTGGCGGAGAAGATACGATCTGTCAGGAAGCTCCAGACGCTGACGCTCAGGACGAATTAAAAGCTATGGGTAAACAGCTGGCAGCAATCTAATTTACAAATCAAGGAATAAAAATAATCAGCCGGGCGTATGGATCATATGTCCGGCTATATTAAACACAGCAAGAGTTATCTAGAAGGAGGGAACATAAAATGAGTATTGTGATCATTGGAGGACATGACCGTATGGTACGTCAGTATCAGACAATCTGCAAAAAACATAATTGTAAGGCAAAGATCTTTACACAGATGCCATCATGTCTGAATAAGAAAATTGGGAACCCGGATTTAGTCGTATTATTTACAAACACAGTTTCACACAAAATGGTGCGCTGTGCGGTAAGTGAAGCAAAGAATAAAAATATTGAAGTCGTAAGAAGCCACTCAAGCAGTCAGGCTGCATTGACAGAGATTTTAGACCAGCATTGTGAAATTGCATAGAGAGAAAAACATAAAAACCCCTTGACAGTATTTTGAAGTTAGAATATACTAACAAATTGTAAAAGGAAATTAGTCTGTACTAACAAAAGATAGTCAGAACTAACATTGATAGACAAATAGATAAAACATAGAGAAAAGGGGAAGATATCATGCCTTTAATTATGGTTGGAATTGGAGAAACATGTACGATCCAGAGAATCGGTGGAAATGAAGAAACAAGAAGATTCCTGGCAAACCTTGGTTTTGTACAGGGAGCAGAAGTAACTGTTTTATCAGCAATCGGAGGAAATGTTATTGTAAATATCAAAGACTCCAGAGTTGCAATTAATAAGGATATGGCTAGACATATTATGGTGTAATATGCCTGTTATATTGCGTTTATCGGAACAAATTGTTTGAAGACAATTGTTTTATGAATGCTGAATAGATTTGAAGACAATGAACAATGAAAAGAAAGGAGATATGACCATGACTTTAGGAGACGCAGCAGTTGGAAGTACAGTTGTAGTTACTAAGATTGAAGGTGACAGTGCTTACAAACGTCGTATTATGGATATGGGAATCACAAAGGGAAGCGAATTATTCATCCGTAAAGTAGCACCTCTTGGAGATCCTGTTGAAATTACAGTCAGAGGATACGAACTTTCTGTAAGAAAGAACGATGCTCAGTGTGTGCAGGTTAGAGAAGCCTAATACATATGAGTTAGAAGTATCTAATAAAAGTTAGTAATATCTAATCTAGAAAAGCTATTATTTAAGAGGGAAGTAATTCCCCAGGGAGGTAAAAAGAAATGGCTATTAATATCGCACTCGCGGGTAACCCGAACTGTGGTAAAACTACCATGTTCAACGCCCTGACAGGAGCTAACCAGTATGTTGGTAACTGGCCAGGTGTTACCGTAGAGAAAAAAGAAGGTAAATTAAAAGGAAAGAGAAAAGAGGAAGACATCACGATCACTGACCTTCCAGGTATCTATTCTCTTTCACCATACACATTAGAAGAAGTAGTCAGCCGAGACTTCTTATTAAACGAAAATCCAGATGTTATCGTTGACTTAGTTGATGCAACAAACATCGAGAGAAACTTATATCTGACAACACAGCTGATCGAAACTGGTGTACCAGTTGTCATCGCTTTAAACATGGCAGATTTATTAGAAAAACGTGGAATCAAAATTGATGTAGAGCGTCTTTCTATGTTATTAAACTGTCCAATCGTTGAGACATCCGCATTAAAAGGAAAAGGTCTTGATGAAGTAGTAGAAGAAGCGATCAAAGTTGCGAAGAAGAATACCGTAGATCTGCCAAAAGAGATTTTCTCTAAAGATGTAGAAGCAGCGATCGCTGAAGTTAAAAATGTACTTCCATCATCTATTTCTGAAGATAAGAGAAGATGGTATGCAGTTAAATTCCTGGAAAATGACAGCAAAGTAGCAGAAAGCGTAGTACTTTCAGGAAATGGTGCAAAAGTAGTAGAAGATAACAGAACAAAGATTGAAAAAGCTGAAGACGATGATATGGAAAGTATCGTAACAGATGGACGTTATCAGTTTATTCAGAAGATCGTTTCCACTACAGTGAAGAAGAGCGGAGAGAAATTAACAATCTCTGATAAGATCGACCAGATTGTTACAAACCGTATCTTAGGTATTCCAATCTTCGTTGCAATTATGTTTGCAGTATACTATTTATCTATATCAACAATTGGTACTATGATGACAGACTGGGTAAATGATGTATTTGTACCTGAAATGCTTCAAAAAGGTGCAGAAAACTTATTAGCAGGAGTTGGTGCAAGTGCAGTAATTCAGGATCTGATCGTTAATGGTATTATTGGTGGTTTAGGAGCTGTCCTTGGATTCGTACCACAGATGGCTGTATTATTCTTATGTTTATCTATCCTAGAAGATTGTGGATATATGGTACGTATTGCATTTGTAATGGACCGTGTATTTAGACACTTTGGATTATCAGGTAAATCTTTCATTCCATTATTAATTGCTTCAGGATGTGGAATTCCTGGTATCATGGCATCTAAGACAATTGAACAGGATAATGACAGACGACTGACGATCATGACTGCAACATTCATCCCATGTGGAGCAAAACTTCCAGTTATCGCTATGATGGGTGGAGTTATGACAAGTTATGCAACAGGAAGTTATGAAGCTGGTGGTTTAGTTGCACCATGTATGTACTTTGTTGGTATCGTAGCCGTATTAATTGCTGCGATCATCTTAAAGAAGACAAAACCATTTTCAGGAAAACCAGCTCCATTCGTAATGGAACTTCCACAGTATCATATCCCATCTGCTAAGACAGTATTACTTCATGTATGGGAAAAATTAAAAGGATTCATCATCAAAGCCGGAACAATTCTGTTCTTAGCTTGTGTAGTTATGTGGTTCTTAAGCGGATATGGATTTGTCAATGGTTCATTTGGAGCAGTCGAAGATCCAGGAAACAGTTTATTAGCTGTGATCGGTGGAGCAATCGCACCAATCTTTGCACCACTTGGATTTGGTAACTGGAAAGCTGTAGCGGCTTCTTTATCAGGATTCTCCGCAAAAGAATCTATTGTAACAACAATGGGTGTTCTTGCAAATGTAACTGGAGATGCATCCGAAGATGCAGTTACAGTAGCACAGGCAGTAAGAACATGGTTCCCTACATCAGTAGCAGCGTTCTCATTCTTACTGTTCAACCTGTTAGACTCTCCATGTTTAGCAGCAATCGCAACAATGGCAAAAGAATTACAATCTAGAAAATGGTTCTGGTTTGCAATTTTATTCCAGAATGTATTTGCTTATGTGATCACACTGATCGTATATCAGATTGGTTCATTTGCAATGGGTGGTGCCTTTACAGTTGGAACAGCAGTCGGTATCGTATTCTTACTGGTTCTGTTATTCTTGTTATTTAGACCAGATCCATACAAAAATCAGAAAGTATATTCAAAGAGATCTGTTCAGGCGTAGTCTGGATGGTATATAATAGAAGGGGCTGGATGTGTAAACGTCCGGCTTCTTGCTTATAGAATTTCATACAAAAAAGATATGATATAAAGGAGGGATAGTTATGAATCCAGTAAGCATTATCATATTGTTATTAATTATTGCATATTGTGCATTTATTATTTATAAACAGGTGCAGAAGAAGAAACAAGGTGGATGTGGAGGTAACTGTGCAGGATGCTCAGGATGCAGCAGTTTTCAGGCAAATGATCCATCAACAAAGAAAAAAGAAAGGTAATCAGTAATGGGAAATTCAACAGGTTCTATGTTTTACATATTTGCAATTTTCATTGGATTATATCTTATCGGGGTGATCGGATACCAGCTTTATAAACTGATCCGTA
>OGDN01002032.1_pt1 | contig 28607 bp, 27 predicted proteins | sample 1570271 | NCBI WGS metagenome assembly OGDN01 (sample SAMEA4384481, study PRJEB24528) | human gut metagenome | reverse complement strand
CACATATAAGGAAGTCTCTTATCCTCTAGAGCCGGATATCATTGCGGACAAAGTGATACCAGATGAGGGATATATTCAGGAGTCAACCTATTCTTCTGTTAGCAATGTGACGGTTTCCGGCCCGACAACAGAGGTGAACAAGGTTAGCAAGGTGGTGGCGCGCGTTTCTCTTTCCAAGCCGCTTACCAGTACGACTACGCTGGAGGCAAAGATCACGCCGATTGGTGAATATGGCGGTGTGCCGCAGTATCTAGATATTAATCACGGCCAATCAAACGTGACTGTGACGATCCGGGTATTAAAGCTAAAGGAGCTTCCGGTGACGGTATCTTACACGAATGAACCGTTGGCCTATGTTGCCAACCCCTTGCCCACGACCATTACCCCTTCCCGCGTTACAGTGGCGGCTGAGGAAGCTGATATTGACGCAATGGAGTCGTTTTCTGTTGGAACGATCGACTTTAGCGAGCTCGGTATGATCCGCCATACCTTTACCTTCCCCGCTTCTGCGATCAAGGAAGTAACTATAGTTGATAAAAGCATTAAAAATTTCTCTGTGGTAATCGATGCGCGGGATAAAACTTCGAAGCCCTATACGGTTTCTAAAAACAATATCACCATGCTTAATGAGCCAGATGAATTTCAGGTAACCGCCCTGGAGGATATCAAAAATGTTACGATTGTCGGCCCCAAATCATCCATTGACGCTTTAAATGCAGATGGGATCTATGCAGAGGTTGATTTGAGCACGATTGAACTCTCAGAGGGCCGTCAGGAAGTAACTGCCAGAGTATACGTCAGAAGCTTTAATGACTGCTGGGCATACAGCACTTATAAGGTGCCGATTCAGATAAAAGCAAAAACTGAGTGATGGATTTCTCGATCCGTCATTTTGAAAGGAGTGGAGCAGCAATCTTGAAAAAGCATATCTTGGCCTGCCTTGCTTTGGCTCTTAGCTTAGTGTTTTTATTCAGCGGCTGCTCGCTTCGTTTCACTGCTCTGCCAAACCTGCTGCGTCCCCCGAAGCCCATAGGGGAATATAGTGGCCTTCAGGAATCCTTTGAGTCATATGTTGCCACAGCCACGGGGAAAAACTTTTTATTGAAAACTCCAATTACCGGAGATTATCGTTCTTCCTTTATCATGTATGATATGGATAACGATGGGGAAGAAGAAGCATTTGTGTTTTATACGCCCAATAAGGATCAGTCTACTGTCCGTGTGCATTTTATGGACAGCCAGAATGGAAAATGGAACATCCATAACGATTTCCCTGGTATAGGTAGCGATGTATATTCTGTATCATTTGCAGATTTAGATGAAGATGGAATATCTGAGCTGATTGTAGGATGGAATTTGTTTGAAAGCAAAGAAAGCAAAATGCTTTCTGTTTATCAATATAGCAACACGGATCATGGGCCGGTGATCAATACGTTGGCCCGGGAGGCCTTTTCCGCCATGCTGCCGGTTGATATTGACCACGACGGCAGTGTAGAGATTTTTTTGTTGACGCCGGAAACAAATGGCAATGCTCACGTCGCTGTGGGAAAATTGTTAAAAATGGAGAATGGCACTCTTGCTATGGTGAGTAAGGTGACGCTGGATCCTAAAACATTGAATTATGTGTCCATTAAGCAAGAGGATTTGGGCATTCAAGTTCCTCTTAAAATTTATATTGATGCGAATGTGGGTACCTCTGGAATGATCACCGAAATTGTTTATTGGGATAGTCAGAGCCAAAAGCTTGTTGCTCCTCTTTACAATGAAAAGAAAGGGATAAATCTGGTTACCCGGCGTTATGAGCCCATCGCTTCGCGGGACATTAACAATGATGCGATCTTTGAAGTGCCGGTTCAGATTATATTGCCAGATAGTGGATATGCAAGCTCAGACCTTCTTGCTAGCGATGCGGTGGGCACTGTGCAGACAGATCTGGCGGCAGAACAAAAGCTTTATCTGACAAAATGGGTGCAGTTTCAAGAGTTTGAGCCGCAGACGGGCAAGGTAGTCGCTTATAGCTCCATTAATTATTCAGATGGCTATATGTTCTTTTATCCCGATCAATGGGTAAAAGATGAGGAAAACCCTAAAATTACAATTATCAGCAATTTGCAGGAGCGGCGTTGGACTTTTTTTGCGAGGGAAAATGGTAAAATAGGGGAGGAACTTTTCAATATTTGGACGCTCCCAGCTGAACAATGGGAAAAAAGCCCGAACGCAGATTACACACTGTTAAAGGAAAATGGCAGCGTTGTTTATGTGGCACGTTTGTCGAGTGCTGCCTCGCAATATGATATTGATTTTGATCAGTTAAAAACAAGCATTTCGATTATTGAGTAAAGTGTTTCAAGAGAACATGATTTGTGCTTTTTCAGCACGAAACTCGGTGTGCGAACAAGATTATACATTGAAATTTTGGCTATGCCAAAACCGCGCAAATTTGCGGTGAGGCGCAAGAAAGGAATGGACATAAGCAGGATGAAAACAGTTCTTGTAGCGGAGGATGAAGCGTCTATTCGTGATTTTATCGTCATCAATTTACAGCGTAGCGGATATGAAGTGTTAGAGGCAGGCGATGGGCTGGAGGCCTTGCATATCTATGACGAACGCAATGGCGAAGTTGATGTGGCACTGTTGGATATTATGATGCCGCAGATGGATGGGCTGGAGCTTTGTAAACAGCTGCGTGCCCGCAGTCCGCGTTTGGGGATCATCATGCTGACGGCGCGCACGCAGGAAATGGATAAGGTAACCGGCCTCTTGGTGGGGGCGGACGATTATGTAACAAAGCCTTTTTCACCATCTGAACTAATGGCGCGAGTTGACGCGATTTATCGCCGCGTTGAGATGAGCAAGGAGTCATCCGGCGCTAAGGAACAGGATGATACAGTGATTCTTGGGGAATTCGTGCTCAATCCGCGCAACCGAACGCTGACCAAAAGCGGCCGCTTTATCGATTTAACACAGGTAGAATTTCAAATCATGGAATGCTTTTTTCAGAATCCAGGCGCAGCGCTGGACCGGACGGATATCCTGAACCGTGTTTGGGGCAGCTCGTATTTTGGAGAGGAAAAAATCGTAGATGTCAATATCCGCCGCCTGCGCATGAAGATTGAGGATGAGCCGTCGAATCCCAAGCATTTGGTAACCATCTGGGGCCTTGGATATAAGTGGGTTGTTTAATTGCCGGTCAAATTTGAAATTTGATATCATGGACAAAGGAGATGGGATGAATGCATTTCAGCGGCATCACAAGGCGCTGGGTAATCAATACGCTAGGCGTTATTTCTTCCCTGCTTCTTTTGGTCTCGATTATTGCCTCGATTGCAATTCATTTTTATTATTATGAATATGTCAAAATAGCGCTTAACTCCCATGTGAATGACACGGTTTCCACCTTTTTTAACCTGTATTACAATACAGACGAGCAGTTTGAAAATCGGGCGCGTGAGTTTGTAGAAAATTTCAAGGCAAAGGATAGCATGGAGGTCTGGGTGATCGATAAAAACGGAAAGGTGATTATTTCCTCCAGTGGATTCCCGATAGACGGCTCACCCGAAATGCCGGATTATCAGGAGGCGCTGGCTTCCAAAACTGCCAGCGGTACGGCCCGGTGGATAGGTCGTCTTCCATCCGGCGAAAAAGTGATGACCTTAACACAGCTGCTGGGTGAAAACGGTGGAGCTGTCCGTTATCTGATCTCACTGGAGGGAATTGATAATCAAGTCTCCACATTTATTTTGATTATTTTTTTTATTTGCCTTCTGGCGATTGCGTTGGTGGCAATGTCTGGTTCTTTCTTCATTCAATCCATTGTCAAGCCGGTCATGCAGATCAATGCGGCAGCGCAAAAATTTGCGCATGGTGACTTTAGCAGCCGGATTGACAGCCATCATTATAACGATGAAATCAGTGAATTGGGAGAAACTATCAACTATATGGCTTCGGAGCTTAGCGAGGCCGACCGGGTGAAGAATGATTTTATATCAACCATTTCTCATGAATTGCGCACTCCGCTAACAGCGATCAAAGGGTGGGGTGAAACATTATTGCAAGTGGGGGATACCGATCCAACGCTGTTATCCAAAGGAATGCAGGTGATTATTGATGAATCCGGCCGCCTGACCGGGATTGTAGAAGAGCTTCTTGATTTTTCCCGCATGCAAAACGGTAAGCTCAGCATGCGTATGGAGAAAATCGACGTATTGGCGGAGTTGGATGACGCTGTTTTTGTGTTTCGGGAGCGCGCACTGCGTGAAGGGATTGAGCTGATCTACAATGTGCCACATCTGCCCGCTCCGATGAATGGGGATGCAAATCGGATCAAACAAGTGTTTGTCAATATCTTGGACAACGCTTTTAAATATACAGAACAGGGCGGCAAAGTGATCGTTGTCGCTAATATTACGAACACAACGCTTGAAATCATGGTAGGCGACACTGGCTGTGGTATTCCGGAAGGAGATTTGCCACACGTAACGGAAAAGTTTTATCGCTCCAACGTTTCGGCCCGCGGCTCCGGGATCGGGCTTGCCGTGGTCGATGAAATTGTGAAGCTGCACCATGGCACTTTAAAAATTAACAGCGTAGTAGGAGAGGGAACGACGGTCTCCGTATTATTTACGATAGATCCGGTGGTTCTCCCTGATGAAAGGAGTTCACAGAATGAGTGATGGTAAAAACAAAGGAGTGCAGCATAAAACCTCTGTTGGGGGACAGGCTCTGATCGAGGGCATTATGATGCGCGGGCCGCGGGGCGCGGCGATGTCTGTCCGTCTGCCGGACGGTACGATTGATACAGAGTATAAGGATTATAAACAAATCAAGGATAAAGTGAAATTTTTAGGATGGCCAATTATCCGCGGAGTTGTCAGTTTTATTGAATCAATGGTTTTTGGCTATAAATGCTTGATGGAGTCGGCCGAAAAATCCGGATTGGATACGGAGGATGTCAAGGAAGAGGAAATGTCCAAACTAGACCGCTGGATTTCTGACCATTTTGGCCCGAAAATGATGGCTGTTATTTCGGCAGTGGCAATGGTGTTGGGGCTTTTATTGGCGTTTGCATTGTTTTTTTATCTTCCTTCTCTCATTTTTGACGGAATTAATACGCTTGCAAAAGGAGGGCTATTATCCTTTAAGGGCCTTATAGAGGGCACCATGCGTATTTTGATCTTCATCGCCTATATTGCGCTGGTTTCGCAGATGAAAGATATTAAACGTGTTTTCAGCTACCATGGCGCAGAACATAAAACGATTTTTTGCTATGAGCACGGGGAAGAATTAACGGTTGAAAATGTGCGCAAACAAATTCGCTTTCATCCGCGCTGTGGCACAAGCTTCATTTTTGTAATTTTAATTATCAGTATCCTTGTGGCCTCCCTGCTGATTTTGATTTTCCCTGAGCTTGGCAATCCGGAAAACCGGATTCTATGGATGTGCATTAAAATTCTCACGCTGCCCGTAACGATGGGATTTGGATATGAATTTATCCGCTATGCGGGTAGGCACGAAAATTGGCTGACAAAAACCCTTTCCGCGCCCGGTTTATGGATGCAGCGTTTGACGACGAAGGAACCGGATGACAGCATGATCGAGGTTGGAATTGCCGCCTTTAAAGCTGTGATTACCGATAACCCGGAGGATGACGCAATTTGATAACCTATCAGTCGCTTTATCAAGAGGCAATTGAAACCCTCCGGGAATCCGGCAATCCGGACGCCGCCTTTGACGCGCGCTGCTTGATGGAAAAAGCCTTTGGTTTTGATCGTACAGCGCTCTCTCTACACCGGGATCATGTGCCAGAGGAAAATAAAGAGCGCTATTTCAGGCGGTTATTCCGTCAAAGAGCAGAGGGGGAACCGCTTCAATATCTCATTGGGATATGGGGTTTTTTGGATGAATCGTTTCAGATCGGCCCAGGCGTATTGATTCCTAGGCCGGAAACAGAACTTCTTGCCCTAACCACCCTTCAGCGGCTAGAATCATGGGAGCATCCGGTAGTGTTTGACCTTTGTGCCGGAAGCGGCTGCTTGGGGTTGAGTATTGCAAAGAGGCGGCCCGACGCCGAGGTGTTTTTGCTGGAAAAATCAGAGGCCGCATTTGCCTATTTACGGCGCAATGCAGATCGTATTGCGCCAGCTAACACCCATCTGCAATTGGGCGATTTGATGGATGGCTTTCAGAGTTTTGACTTTCCTGCGCCGCAGGTGATCGTTTCAAACCCGCCCTATATTCGATCCGCAGAAATAAGCGGCTTACAGCGGGAAGTGCGGCACGAACCGCGTATGGCCCTTGATGGCGGAGAGGATGGTTTGCTGTTTTACCGGGTGCTGGCAGAACGCTGGGTTCCCTCCTTAAGCGAGGGCGGCATGATCGCCGTGGAATGCGGCGAAGGGCAGGCGGATGAGATCAGTGCCATTTTCCAAAAGGAGGGTCTGCACACCTATTCCTATTTGGATTATGGAGAAATTGATCGAATTGTAACGGGAGGAAGGCCCACCGGTGCAATTGGATGAAAATTTACATTTTATCTGTTGACGCGCATGCTGTTTTAGGATACTCTAAGTAAGAATCATTTCATTCTGAGGAGTTTGAATACATGATATTGAATTTTTTCCGAAGCGGCGACTGGACGAGCGCGATGATCGGAGTATGCGTTTCCATTTTTGTCGTGTTTTGCACGCTTCCGATTCATGAATATGCGCACGCTTGGATGTCTACCAGGTTGGGAGATGACACGGCGCGGCTGAGCGGAAGGCTAACGCTCAATCCACTTGCGCACATCGACCCTATTGGCGCTGTAATGATCCTACTGATCGGCTTCGGATATGCAAAACCGGTGCCGGTCAATATGCGGAATTTTAAAAATCCAAAGCGCGATATGGCCCTCACAGCCTTGGCGGGCCCGGTTTCTAATTTGTTGATGGCTTTGTTCTTCATGGTTATCTATAATATTTTTGGCCTTTTTTTGTCAACGAGAAGCACCATTATTTCTGTTGCTCTTTTATTTTTCAAAATGGCTGCGATGATTAATGTGAACCTTGCCGTGTTTAATCTGCTGCCGATTCCGCCACTGGATGGCTCCCGCATTTTAGGGCTTATTTTGCCGGATCAACTCTATTATAAAGTCATGCAGTATGAGCGGATTATCATGCTTGTCGTGCTGGCGCTGCTCTTTTTCGGCGTATTGAGTTGGCCGCTGAGCTTTTTGAGCAATCTTGTTATGAAGGGGCTTGCATTCGTAGCCGGTTTACCCTTTTTACCGTTCCATTGAGGGGGAGCGGATGAATGGATAAAATATCATATAAACTCCCCGTTTTTGAAGGCCCAATGGATTTATTGCTCCATTTAATCAACAAGCATAAGCTGAATATCTACGATATTCCGATCTTGGAATTGGTCGAGCAGTATGTGGCTGCCGTTCGCCAGATGCAGGAGGATGAAAATTTAGAGGTTACCAGTGAGTTTTTGGAAATGGCGGCACGCTTGGTTTATCTGAAAACGGTCTCCTTGCTGCCGGTTCACGAAGAGGCAGATCAGTTGAAAAAAGAGCTGACAGGAGAGTTGCTGGAGTATCGGGACTGCCAGCTCATGGCACAGAAGCTGGCGGAGCATACAGATGGATTTGACCACTATACGCGTGAACCGCAGGTTTTTGAAGTGGATCCCACCTACACGCGCCTGCATGAACCGGATGAGCTGTTGTGCGCTTATCTTTCTGCTGTCGGAAAGGGGAAGCGAAGGCTGCCTCCTCCGGTGGAGTCGTTTACCGGAATTGTTTCCCATAAAATTGTATCTGTGGGTTCCAAAGTCGCCTTCATCCTGCGCCGGTTAATCCGCGGGCAGAAACAGCGGCTAGGGTCTTTTTTTGAAATTGCGCCTTCCCGTTCTGATATGGTGGCTACCTTTCTGGCCATGCTGGAGCTGATGAAAGCGAGGCGAATCCGTGTGGATGGAGACGGTGAAGCTGCGCAGGTGCTCTTGTTGCGCCGTTCGGACAAATCGTCCCATTCTTTCACCCAAGGGGAGGCGGATCATCTTTGAATGCCAAACAAATTCAGGCTGCTGTGGAAGCCGTTCTTTTTGCGGCGGGCGAACCGTTGGAATTATCCCGTTTGGCACAGGCGCTGGAGGTCAACGAGGGCCTGATGGAGCAGATTTTAAAAAACCTGGAGGCTCAGCTGGATGAGCGTGGGAGCGGCTTGTGTTTGCTCCGTTTGGGCAACCGGTATCAGCTTTGCACCCGCACGGAATTCGCTCAGAGTGTCCGCCAGGCATTGGAAATCAAGCGCAACGCTCCCTTATCCCAGGCCGCGTTTGAAGTGTTGGCGGTAGTTGCCTATAACCAGCCTGTCACCAAATCTTTTGTGGAACAGGTGCGTGGCGTAGATTGCTCAGGCGTAGTCAATACGCTATGCCAAAAGGGCCTTTTAGAAGAAAAAGGGCGGCTGGAGCTTCCGGGAAGGCCGCTTCTCTATGGCACAACGACGGAGTTTTTACGTTGCTTTAGTTTTTCCTCACTGGAGGATTTGCCGCCGTTGCCTGGAGATCCATCTTCAGAAAAAACCCCCATAGAGGAGAGTGGTGCGGCGGATTCAGAGGAATATGCGCTTTTACCGGCGCAGGGAGGGGAGATGAGCATTTGATTGTTCTCTACATATTGCTGGCAATCATTGCGCTGATCGTGTTGGCTTTCAGTTTTCGGTTGACGTTGCAGCTTGATTATCATGAGATGGTCGAGTTGGAAGTTCGATACTTATTCTTTCGATTTAAGCTCCTGCCGTGGGAAAAGAAGGAGAAGGCGCCTAAGGAGGAGAAGCCGGTGGAACAGAAACCACCGGAAGAAAAGAAACCGAATGATAAGCCCGCAAAGCCTAATCCACTCAAAGCTTTTTGGCAAAACGAAGGCGTAGACGGCGTGATTGCGCTGCTCAAAGAGACGGCCAGGATCGTATCCGGCATGTTTCGGAGTATTTTTAAGCATGTGATTATTGACAAGCTGTTTCTTCAAATGTATATTGGTTCCGGAGATGCAGCGCAAACCGCAAACGATTATGGAAAAGTTTGCGCTGAGGTGTTTCCTGCGCTCGGAGCGATTTGCTCTGTGATGAAGGTGCGGAAATATGATGTGGATCTTTCCCCTGATTTTTTAGCAAATCAAAATGAAACAGAGCTGCATGCAATCATCACCCTGCGCCCGATTTTCGTTACGAATGCGGCGGTTGTGATGGCTGTTCGGCTTTTGTTTAAGGTTGTTTTCAAAGTGCTTTTTTCCAAACCAGATAAAAGCAATGAAAATAGAATGAAAATTAAAGAAACTAAACAAGGTGGTGCTTCTTCATGAAAGAACAGTCTGCATCCGGGATCCTAGGCACAACAATTGAAAAAATCCGCGACCTGGTGGATGTCAGCACAATCATTGGCGATCCGATGTATCTGGAGGGCGGGATGACGATCATTCCAGTATCAAAGGTAACCTATGGTTTTGCTTCGGGCGGCTCCGATTTCCCCTCCAAAACAAACGCGCAGCTTTTTGGCGGCGGCGGCGGCGCTGGCGTGACGATCACGCCGGTCGCATTTCTGATCGTCAGTGATGGCGAAGTGACTCTGAAACATATTACGGCTTATGACAACGCGGCTGAACGTGTAGTCAATTTGGTGCCTGAGATGTTTGATAAGGTTACGAGTGTCGTCAATAAGACCATCAAAAAGAAGGAAACACAGCAGGCAGAGGCGGAGCAAGCCGCCAACGCAGCAGAGGTAACCATAGAAGAGGTAAAATAATCCCCCTATGAACGTCTTTTTTAGCAATTGAATTGATTTTTTTGCCACCGCCTGCATACGTATAAACAATGGCAGGTGGTGGCTTTCCATAAATACCTGATTCCGCTTTTGCTGTGCGGTGTCTTTTTATTTTTCTGCGGGGTTCGGGCGCAGGCGCAGGAACTGCCTTCTATATCAGCGCAATCGGCGGCATTGCTCGTCGCTGATACAGGAGAATTTTTATTTGAAAAAAACGCTCAACAACAGCGGGGAATGGCAAGCACAACCAAAATTATGACCTCCTTATTGGCGGTTGAGGAGAGCGATCCCAATCGTGTCATTACGGCGACGGAAGCCATGGTTCGAGTGGAGGGCACGTCCATTGGTTTGCAGGCAGGGGATAAGATAACGCTTCGCAACCTGATTTATGGCATGCTTCTAGAATCCGGCAATGATGCCGCCAATGCAACTGCAATTGCACTGGCGGGCTCTGCGGACCAATTTGCCGAGCGGATGAATGCGCGCGCAAAAGAGATTGGCATGACCAACACACACTTTGTGACGCCGTCTGGATTGGATCACGAGGAGCATTATTCCTGTGCGCATGATATGGCGCTTCTGGGCGCGGAAGCAATCCAAAACCCGGAATTTGCCGCGGTTTGCTCAACCAAGAGTATCCGTGTCGCATATGGCAATCCAGAATATCTGCGCACGCTCCGTAACCATAACCGCTTATTATCCGCCTATCCCGGGTGCATTGGCGTTAAAACAGGCTTCACAAAAAAGAGCGGCCGATGCCTGGTTTCCGCAGCGCGACGGGATGGTGTGACTTTGGTTGCCGTTACGCTCAATGCCCCAAATGATTGGGATGACCACAAAAAATTGTTCGACTACGGATTTTCTGTTGTGGAAAATCTGAAACTAGATGATAGCCTTTCTGGGATCCAACTCAAGGTTGTTGGTGGAGTGAGCAAATCTGTGCCGGTTGAATGCGCGATTACGCCCAGCGTTGCCGCTTCCGATATGCCTTCCGATATTCATCGGGAAATTCGGCTAGAGCCCTTTGTTTATGCGCCTGTTGAACGGGGAAGAATCGTAGGGGAGGCACGATACTATCGTGGCGATCAGTTGTTAGCTTGTGTCCCTCTGGAAACGGCGCAGGCGGTGAAAAATATTGATCCCCCCAAGCAAACGGAGGAGCCGGAGAAAGAGAAAAAAGGATTTTGGAACCAAATTAAGGAATGGTTTTCGACTCATTTAAGGAGAGAAAAAAAAGATGACTGATGAGAAAATCAGGCTGCAAAAATATTTATCAGAATGTGGGATAGCCTCACGTCGTAAGAGCGAAGTGCTGATTGCGCAAGGGTATGTAAAGGTCAATGGTGCCCGAGCTCAGATTGGGGATAAAATCGATCCTAAACGAGATACGGTTTCCGTCAATGGGCGAAAGGTTGCGAAAGAGCAGGCGCTCTGTTATATCATGCTGCACAAGCCGCGCGGTTTTATCACAACCATGAGCGATGAGATGAATCGTAAATGCGTTGCGGAACTTGTACAGGATTGCGGAATGCGAGTGTATCCTGTAGGGAGGTTGGATCGGGAATCGGAAGGCCTGCTGCTCATGACGAATGACGGCGCCTTCGCAAACGCCATGATGCATCCTAAGCGCCATGTTCCAAAAACATATCGTGTAACCATACGGCCTGGCGTTACCGAGGAGCAGATCACTCAGATGACCACGGGGCTCATGCTGGATGGTCGCATGACCGCGCCGGCTGATGTGCATATTATTACAAAGGAAGAGGGCCGCGTGGTGCTCGAAATTGTCCTCTACGAGGGGCGAAACCGGCAGATTCGAAAAATGTGTGAACAACTCGGTCTAGAGGTCGCAAGGCTGAAGCGGACAGCTGTAGGAGCTGTAAAGCTTGGCATGTTACCACAGGGTAAATGGCGCGAACTGACATCCGAAGAAGTGAACCGGCTTATGAATGCAGCAAAAATGAACGCAACGAATAAAAGTAAATAAAAAATCCCTTCTAAACCTCGGCTGATACTGCAAAAAGTATCAGCCGAGGTTTTTATAGCGTTTTCTTTGAAGATGAACGGTGGAAACAGTCGTTCTGTTGTGATACAATAAACCAAAAAGAACCTTCCTAGGAAAGGGGGAAGATTTGAGCGGGATAGGCCCTGAAAGAGAGTGAAACAATTATACAAAATAAATATTCTTTTATCAAAGTATTCCCGGTCATTGACCGGGTTTTTTATTTTTAGGTAGGGGACTTTTTGTATTTGTGAATCCTAATAAATAATCTGCGGATACGTTATAAAATTTACAAATTTTAATAATGAGACTGGCTTTTATTTCATTTTGTCCTGTTTCGTATCTGCGGTACTGCTCCCTTTTCATTCCGATTCCTTCGGCTACTTCTGCCTGTGTCATGTCATTATCTTTTCTCAGATCTTCCATTCTTTGAGTATAATACATAAAAAATCACCCAAATAATTTTTATCATAAAATGGAACAGAAGTGTTGCAAAAGGAACAGAAGTGTGGTATTGTATAACCAATGGAACAGAACTGTTCCTAATTTATTATAAAAAAAGGAGTAAACAACGATGACAGCAACAGTAGTAGGAATCAGGCATGTAGACTTTGAACCGGAAGGCAAGGAACGGATTGTTGGTGATAAACTTCATGTTGTGAAGGCAATGAATCCGAACGATCAGAACATTCAGGGCCAAGAGGTTGATACCATTTGGGTAAAAGATGGCTCTCCTATTATGGGTGTAATTGTTCTTGGCGAAACATACGATTTCCTTTATGATTGCGTTGGTCGGGGAAGGGCTTCTCTGGTGGATGTAAGGCCACATAAGAAATAGTTGATAACTGCGAAAGCGGTTACAAAATATGAAGAAAGGATGATGAGCTATGAACAAGCTCAAGGCAAAGTTTCAGGGTTTCGCCCATAGCAAGGCAGGGAAACGCATTATGGCGTTTGCCACGTCCGCAATGCTCGCCATTTCTATGGCCTTTTCCGCCGCCGCTGAAGGTGAAGTTGGTTCTGGTGCTGATGCGATTGCGGCCGCCAAGTCCGTTATCGGTGAAGCGACGGCAACAATCAATATTTCCAACTTGACCACGATTTTGGTCTACGGCGTTGGTATTGGGATTGGTCTGTTCCTGCTTTGGTGGGGCGCTCGTAAGCTTATCCGTATTGTTACGGCGGCTTTCAAGCGTGGCAAGGTTTCCGTTTAATGTTTTTCCCTCTGCGGGGGTCGGGATTACTCCCGGCCCTTATTTTTATTTAAGGAGGTTTTGACATGTACAAACATGCACTTCATGATAGTTTTAATATACGCAATGCAATTGGTTTGCTTCAGTATAAGATTGAATTTCGGCGTGAACATCCTTTTTGGTTTGATCCGATCGGTACGGCGATTTTTATTGGTTCTCAGGGTGCTGGTAAGACGTTATCTGGGGTCAATTATGTGTATAACGTGCTTAAAGATTATCCATATTGTGTTCTTGTAACTAATGTGGCTATGAGAGATTACCCGTTCAATGCAGGTTATCGAGTAGCAGAAGATGGCACGTCATATCTTTATGATTTGGCCACGGGTGAGATAATCACGAGTGAACATATCTTAGTGGGCGTGTATAAGCGGGTATGTGTAGAGTATGATGGCCTCGATACGCTCAAATATGTGGAGAACGGGGAGTATGGTGTTCTCTATTTCATTGACGAATTGCATTTGGAACTTAATAGTCTGGAATCCAAAAATATCGATATTGATGTTATGGTTGAAATCAGCCAGCAACGGAAACAGCGGAAACACATTGTCGGTACATCTCAGGTCTATATGCGTCTTGCAAAGCCGATTCGAGAGCAGATTTTTAATATTGTTTCTTGCCGAGAATTTTTTAAAGCAATCCAATGGAACACTTTGATTGATGGAGAACAAAGTTATGAAGAAAATGGCAAGTTGCATGCTAAAGTAATAGGCCATTACTGCTGGTTGCATAGTCCCGAAATGTATGATCGTTATGATACTTATGCAAAGATGAAGCGATATCGTAATGAGTGGCAGGGCCATAAACGGGATACGCCATATTATCAGCAAGCTTTATTGCTAAAGGAGATGAAAGCAAAATGACATTCACTGATCCGATTGTAGAGGTTATTTCTATGTTTTTAGGTCGTGCTCTTTCTTACGCCGTTTTGATCGCGGTGATTACGCGTGTCGGAAATATGGTTGTGAGGGCGTTCAGTGGAAAGGAGAATTTCTTCTAATGTTCAGTACATCACAAAATGATTATTTGAAATCTCTTGTTCCGGTGATGCGCCAACAGGGGTATCGGTATTATGTTGCTTATAGTGATAATGACCGTAATAATAATTATGATCCTGATCTTTATGTAATCTTTTCGAAGGACAAGATCACGGCGAATAGCTTGTATAGTTACAGCGTCCCTGCGGGTTCTGTGCGGTACAACATCATCACCAGCAACACCAGTTACAACAATACGGCCTATCGGGTCACTACGGCTTCTGTGGGGGCCTCTACGGTCACGGTAGACCGATATGAACATGTTTATAGTAATGCGGTTCCGGCAATGGATACAGTCCAATTGCAACCGGATATTTTGTATACAGGGGAGGTGTATGCGCGTGAAACGGTTTCGGCGGTTGGTATCGTCCTTACTATTGGTTTGTTTGTTACTTGGTTCTGGCGGCTCTTTAGTCGCTGATGCGGCAGGTATTACATATCTTAATCCTACTACATGGGATTTATCTATGACAGTGGGTGCTAAGGTTGAAATACTGTCAAATGGTGGTTACCGCATCACGTCTACAGCGGCTTCTATTACAGCTTTTATGGCTGACTTGGAATCCGGGTCTACTTATGATCTTACTATTCGTTTAACCCCCTACAATGCCGCATCTGATGGCACAATCGGTATTGGTGTTGTTGATTCTAATGGTGATGTTTTGACCCTTTTTGAAGCTGAAAAGGCAATTAATGGCACATCATATTTGAAATCTATTAAATTCAAAGTTCCTGATAATTTTGTTTCTGCCCGGCTGGTCGTCGTATCCTTAAATGTTAGCCAATTAATTTTTACGCCATCTCAATCTAGTCTTACTGATTCTAGTACCGATAAAGGCATTTTAAATAGCTTAAAGGAAGGATTCGCAAAACTTTGGGAATGGCTGAAAGGCATATGGGATAGTATTAAGGAAATACCGACAAAAATTGCGGCATCCCTCACGGCCTTGGGCGATCGTATTCGGACTTTTTTTACCGATTTGGTTGACAACATGCGTAACTTTTTTTCAAGTCTTGGCGATCGGATATCCGGTTTTTTTACTGATATGTGGGAAAAAATTAAGTCGTTTTTCTTGCCACATGATGGTTATTTTGATGAATATTCCGCGAAATTTAATGCCTTTATTGATGAACATTTTGGTTTCCTTGCACAGTTGCCGGACGAACTGTCTTTAATTATAAATACGTTAGTCAATTATACGCCAGCTGATCCACCATATATTGATTTTCCTACGGTTAAGGTTCCGATACCCGGTCATGAATTTACTTTAATTCAAGGCCGAAAATATGTTTTTACGATCTTAACACAATCTCCTTACAACATGCTTTACAGTGCCTATCAAGGCTTTGTTTGGTTGGCATATTGCCTAATGCTTTTTAATTTCCTCAAGCACAAATACAATGTTATTTTCGGAGGTGATGGCAGTGCTGATTGAAACGATACTTAACGCATTGCAACGGGTGTTTTTTGGTCTGTTTGATGGGATAAATTTACCTCCATTGCCGGATGGGATTGTTGCCGCGTTTGATTACATTGGTACGATGCTGGGTTATGCGCAGAATATTATATCGCTTGTTATACCTTGGTCGCTTGTCAAGATCGGCCTGCCCATTATTTTGGCGGTTGAACTGCTTTGTTTAGCTTATCAGTTAGTTATGTGGATTATTCGAAAAATTCCTATGGCAGGGATGAGCTAACAGCCGGAGCGCAAGGGTGGGTCCCGCCCGGACGGGGGGACCGCCCGGCGCGCTCTTATTGAGGGCCCTTATGGATGGTTTGGGGCTGGGCCTTGCGTTGCTGTCGGGGGTGTAGTTGCTAATCGCCCAGATTGGCATAAAATCTTTTCGCCCGCCGTATGGCTTGCGGTTCGCTCCGGGGGACGTGGGCGAAAAGCTCCAAGCTCTGCTGAGACATCCTCGTTTTGTCGCCGCTTTGAGGGTGCGGGATTATCAGCAGGGGAGCCGCCGAAGGCGGTCTCCCTTTTCCTTGTCTATACCTCATAACTCACACAAAAAGGGGCGTTGAAAGCATGGGTAATTCACACGAATATGCCCGTAAACACTTAGCTTCACGCGTTGTTGTGTGCGGTGATACTGTTGAATTTTATGAGTATAAAAATCCGATCTACATTGATTTTGAAAGGCAACGTGATGTTGTAAAAGAAAATTTAGAAGGGGAGAAGGGGAAACGAGAAGATAACTTGTATAGGGCGCGTAAAAATGTTCGTCAGATCATATGGTGCAACCTTACCCCACACACAAAATTCTTGACGCTGACTTATGCGGAAACCATGCTCGATATGAAGAAGTTTAAGCGGGATTTTCAAACTTTTTGCCAGTCTATGAAACGGCAGGGATATCCACTTAGATATTTGTATGTCTTGGAGCGTCAACTAAAACGCGGAATGAAGGAGGGGAACGAAGGTACAATACATGCGCATTTGGTAGTATTCAACGATGAAAAAATCCCGTTGAAAGTCATACAGAAAGCATGGCCACACGGGAGGACGGAAATACATATCTTGAAAGGCTTGCGTTGGGATCGAGATGGAAATGGTTACAGGAAGGGTGATAAGGTTCGGGACGTTGGTGCGTATGTTTGTAAGTATATTACCAAAGAAGCGGCGTTAGAATGGGGCTCGAAGACTTATAAATGCTCATTGAATCTCAAACGCCCAATTGAAGAGAAATTTTATGCTTACGATATTGGAACACCTGAACGTCCTGATTTTGTGCAATCTCCTGATGATGCTTATGATAGCTTTCTATCGTGCGTTGATGTGACGTATGAAGCAGAAAAGGAAATCCGTTACACAATGCCAAATGGTGAAGTAGTCGTAAACAGGGTTTATTATAAACAGGGAAAGGTACGGTATGACTGATAAACAAAAAGTTGCGTACATGTATAAATACGTGATGCAGGTATCAGACCAATTGCAAAATGCGTTGAACCAACGCCATGCGAACATATATCGCTGGCAATATGATGAAGTGGATTGCTTGGAAGAAATCATATTGCTGGCAAAGATCAAATTTTTTGCGCATCTTGAACGAGACCTGTTGAATATATTGACTGATCAATGGATTTCGGCAGGCTCAAAGTCCGATAAGAAACGTTTAGAAAGGTGGAATATTAAATGAATAATCAATATTTTGAAAAATTTTATTCGGGAGCTCTTTGTTTTTATTGTTTTTTTGATAGTGAAAATAAATCTAAAGCTTTGGTTGAAATCGTTAGGGTGCTGGATGACCCACGTGGTGTTGCTGAAGTTAAATTTCGCAGGGTTTTTGTTGATGATACTGGTAATGGTTTTTTTGATTATTTGTATCGTACTGGTGGTATGATGAAGGTTAGTCTTAAATATCTTTATCCTTTATGATATAATGAGAAGAAGAAAGGGGGAAGATTTGAGCGGGATAGGCCCTGAAAGAGAGTGAAACAATTATACAAAATAAATATTTTGTATAATATAGGGGAGCTAAAATTTGAATTCTGCTTAAATCAAAATTGCGATGCCTTTCATTGACTATTCTGACTTGCCATCCGTTTTAACGGACTTTCTTCGCTATCTCGATGTGATTAAAAACAAATCTCCATTAACCGTGCAGGAGTATGCGACAGATCTTCGCACTTTTCTGCGTTTTCTTAAGCAATCGCGCGGTCTTGTATCTGCTGCTACTGATTTTGATGAAATCAATATTTCAGATATTGACATTGCATTTCTGCGCGCAGTTTCTCTCAGCGATGCCTATGCGTTTTTGTCCTATTGTAAAAATGAACGTCATAACAATGCAACCACCCGTTCGCGCAAAGTTTCTAGTATTCGTGGCTTTTTTAAATACTTAACGGTTCAAAGGAAAATATTGGATGAAAATCCCATGCAGGAGCTAGATACGCCAAAGCAGAAAAAAGCGCTTCCAAAATATTTAACACTTGACCAGAGCATCAGTCTTTTGGAGCATATTGATGGTAAAAACAAAGAACGTGATTATTGTATGGTCACCTTTTTTCTTAATTGTGGGATGCGTCTTTCTGAACTGGTGGGGCTGAATCTTTCCGATAGTCATGATAATGAGATTATCCATGTAACCGGCAAGGGCGATAAAGAGCGCATTCTTTACCTCAACCAGGCCTGCCGGGATGCTCTGGCAGAATATTTGAAGGTTCGCCCTGTAGACGGCGTTAAGGATAAAAATGCACTCTTTCTCAGTAACCGGATGCAACGGATAAGCCCTAAAACGGTTCAGCATGTTGTTTATACATTTTTAGAAAAGGCGGGACTTGCCGGCCAAGGCCTATCGGTGCATAAGCTGCGCCATACGGCCGCAACGCTGATGTATCAACATGGGAAAGTTGATGTTTTGGTGCTTAAAGAAATTTTAGGCCATGAAAATTTGGGAACAACAGAAATTTATACGCATATTATGGACGACCAGATGAAATCAGCTGCCGAAGCGAATCCTTTGCATCGGCAAAAGGCGAAAAAGCAAGCTCAAAAATGAAAGAAGCCGGAGAAAGCTTTTGCAAACAGTGCATCTGCCAAAGCGGCACAAGCCAGCAATATGAGTAAAATTCCGAAACGTGCGCAATAAAGGCGAAAGTTATGGTAGCTATCCAGCGTTTTATTGCCGTTCATTACTGCAAAAACATCCAGCGACATTGTAATCCCCTCCCGGCAACCAATCAATAGTGTAGCGGTAGACAAAATTGCTCCCGGCAGCAGGATCAGCATGCAATAACCAACTCCTGCAAGCGCTTTGGTGCTGTATAAGTAACCGAATACAGCTCCCAAACCGAGCCCACGAAGAAAGGGCGCAAGCGCAAGAAACGGAAAGCCTATCGCACAAAGCCCTGCAATAAAGGCAACTGAGAGATAGATCAAATTTGAAAACAGTGAGTTGCACATGGTTGAAAACAGGGATTGCGAGTTACGAATTGTGCTGTATTCCTGTAAAAGCTGCAAGAGCTGCTCTAGCCATTCGTGGTTGGCACTGTATTTCACGGATACCGCTCCAAACGCCATTCCGGCCGCAAAAAGCGCTGTTAAAAGAATCAATTTCCAACTGGAAGCAATGCGATCTACCAGCATTCCGTTTGGAAGGGGCCTTCTTTCATGCGGCCTGATCCGCCTTGTCCTCATTTTGTTTCCTCCTTTTTACACGTATCCTTAATAAGGTATGGCGCCGGGGAGGAAAATAGAACTCTAATGGATCTTGCTCAAAATAAAAAATATAAAGATCCTTTGCCTCTTCGCAAGAAAGGAGCAAAGGATCTTTTCGGTATTCTCTGATTCCATTTATTCTTCAGGCTGTGCAAGCGCGGCTTTTATCATGATCGCGCACTCTAAGCGCTTTTGCTCCAGTGCGCAGGAAAGCTTGTGCGGCTTCAGAATATCACCAGCATATTGCAGATTATTGGCGTTGCAGCCGCCGCTGCAATAAAATTTAGCCCAGCAAGTGCGGCATTCCGATTTTTCATACACATTGGTTTTGGAGAAAAGCAGCTTTTTTTTCTGATCTAGCGAGCCGTCTAATACGCTTCCCATTTTCCACTCATCCATCCCAACAAACTGATGGCAGGGATAAATATCGCCCTCCGGCGTGACTGCAACATATTCATTGCCGCAGCTGCACCCGCGCAGCCGTTTGATGGCGCAAGGGCCCTGGTCAAGATCCAGCATGAAGTGGAAAAAGTTGAACGCGTCTCCCCTTTTTTTTCTTTGAATAATTTCCCTTGCAAGGTTTTCATATTCCTCGTAAATGCGGGGAAGATCCTCTTCTGTCAGGGCGATGGGCAGCAGCTCCGGGTCTGCAACTACTGGCTCGATTGAAATCTGGTCAAACCCCAGCTCGCGCATATGGATCACATCTTTTGTGAAATCGAGATTTTTCTTTGTGAAGGTGCCGCGTACATAATATTGATCGAACTTCCCATTGCGGCGCTTTTCAACGAGCCGCTGGTATTTCGGCACGATGGCACCATAGCTACCGCTGCCGTCCACACGGAAGCGAAGCAAATCATTAATCTCTTTGCGCCCATCAATAGAGAGAACGACATTGGACATTTCACGGTTGATGTAATCGATTTTGTCATCTGTCAGCAGCAGGCCGTTGGTGGTGATCGTAAAGCGGAAATTTTTGTGATGCTCCTTTTCGATCGAACGGGCATATGCCACCACTTGCTTAACGACCTCAAAATTCATCAACGGCTCACCGCCAAAGAAATCCAGCTCCAGATTATGGCGGTTTGCTGAGTGCTCAATCAAAAAGTCAATTGCGGCCTTTCCCACTTCAAAGGGCATTAGCTTGCGCCCATGGCCAAAATCGCCTTGTGCGGCAAAGCAATAGCTACAGCGCAGGTTACAGTCATGAGCAATATTCAGGCACATGGATTTTACGGGCGCGGGGCCCATCTGCGCAGCAAATGGTTCATAATCATCGGAGGAAAATAAAAATCCATTTTGGTAGAGGCTATAGAGCTCTGCGTAGGCCTCTTGAATTTCTGCATCGCTGTATGTACCCTGTAATCGCTCGGCAATTTTCTGTGGGCAGTTGGCCGGTAGAGGAGCTTCTAACCCATCGAGCAGCTCATAGGAAAGCCGATCCACTACATGGACCGCCCCGCTGTTGACATCGAGCACAATATAAAAACCATTGAGATAAAATTTATGAATCATTCCTGGATTATCCTTTCCGCACCGCTCTGTGGCTGCATTTTACGGCATGAAAAATTAAGGGACAGTCTCCTGCCCCTTAATTTGAAGCCGATTTGATTGGAGTGCTTATTTCTCACACTTCTGATTGGCAACCGTGCAAGACGTTTTGCAGGCAGACTGGCAGGATGCCTGGCATTCGCCACAGCCGCCTTTGGCAGCGCTCTTCTTCAAATTCGCCTGATTTAACGTTACGATATGTTTCATCACAATATCCTCCTACTGATCTGATAATATTTAAATTATAGCACACTGATCTCTGATTTTCAATCTATAATATTGGGAAAATTTAGCCCGTATAGGGCAGCGCAAAACGGTTATCCTATTTGCAGCGGAACAGGATATAAAAAAGCGTTTGCTGTCCTTCTCCGCAAGCCGTTTATGTGGGGGCAACCCAGCATAAACGGTGTTTTTTTATGGTAGAAAAGCTTAAAGATACTTAATGTGACATATCGTTTTTTTCTTTTACGCAAGGGTGGCAGCCAACAGGCGTAAGGCCATAACGAATATAAAACAACAAAGCCCGCCTGTCATCCGGATCACCTTTCCTCTAACTTTGGAATGTTTTTTATTGGTTTTGCTTGTTTTGAAACAGAATATGTAAATCATTATAGAATAATCTGACGAAAAATCAACTGATAAACTGAATATAATTTTATTTATTCATAAACAAGTCATAGAATCATGTTATGATTATAAACAGAATTTTATGGATACCACCAAGGAGGCAATTATGAGCTGGCAAGAAGAATTGAAAAATAATGTAACAACAATTGAGGAGCTTGCAAAATATATTCCTTTCGAAAGCTCTGAAATTGAAAAATTAGAGTCCATTGTCAAAGATTTTCCGATGTCCATCCCCCGCTATTATCTTTCCCTGATTGATCCAAACGATCCGAATGACCCAATTCGCAAAATGAGCCTTCCGGCATTGGAGGAGCTTGATGACGCAGGCATGTGGGATACCAGCGGCGAGGCGAGCAACACCAAAACAGAGGGCTTGCAGCATAAATATGCACAGACAACCTTGATTCTCTCCACCAGCAAATGTGCTATGTATTGCCGCCACTGCTTCCGCAAGCGTTTGGTAGGCACATCCGATGAGGAAGTGGCAAAGACGTTTGCACCGATCCTCTCCTACATCAAGGAACATCAGGAGATGAATAACGTCCTGATTTCCGGCGGAGACTCCTTTTTGAATAACAATCAGGTGATTGCGTATTACTTAAAAGAGCTTTCCGGTATTGAGCATCTTGATTTCATCCGTTTTGGCACGAGAATTCCTGTCTCCCTCCCCTCCCGTATCACAGAAGATCCGGAGCTGATTGATATCCTGCGGGAATATGGCAAGAAAAAGACGATTTATGTGACGACGCAGTTTAATCATACCAACGAATTGACCCCGCAGGCCATCGCTTCAGTTGACTTACTGCTCAGCGCCGGTGTGATCGTAAATAACCAGACCGTCTTACTCCGCGGCGTAAACGACGATCCGGACACACTGGCAAACCTCTTCAATTCCCTGATCCGCAACCGTATCATCCCCTACTACATCTTCCAGTGCAGGCCGGTCACTCATGTGAAAACGCAGTTTCAGGTGCCGCTTGCGGAAGGCGCAAAAATCGTGGATCAGGCCAAGGCGAAGTGCAATGGCTTCAGCAAGCGTGTGCGCTATGCAATGTCGCACGAAACCGGCAAAATTGAAATCCTCGGCATGTTGAATGACAAAGAGATGCTCTTCAAATACCATCAGGCCAAAGATCCAAAAAACAGCAGCCGTATCTTTACGGTGGAGTTGGAGGATAGGCAAGCCTGGCTTTAAAAGAAATTTACGCAGTGGGTATTGCATTGATGCGATTACCCACTGCTTTTATTTATAAATAAAACAAAGCGCACCGAAGAGATGATTCATCCGCTTCGGTGCGTTCTTTTTGAAACAATTTTACTCAGCCTTTAACACTGCGATCGTTACAGAATCGGAGCCAATCTCAATTTCTTTGGTCAGATCAGCCTGTGTCATGGGCGCAAACGACAGTTTATCAGCGAGCAGCTCTGCCGCAATGTGAGATTGCTGTGCCGCCAAAGCCTCCGAAAGGAAGGCGCTGCCCGTTACAATCGCCGCCTGGATATGCTGTTCCACCTGGTAGCCTGCTTCCTTGCGAAGCAGCTGGCACTGGCGGATGATATCGCGCACCGCGCCCTCTGCACGTAAAGCGTCGGTTAAAACCGTGTCAAGGGCAATCGCCACGCCCTCCCCGCATTCTGCGGAAACGATCCCAGCCTTGGTTTTTGACTGGCGCGCAAAGAGAGCAACGTCAAATGTGCCTTCCCAGCCTGGCACTGCAATTTGTTTGCCCGCATCGAAGGCCGCAACCATCGCGCGCATTTCGTCAGCAGATGCAGCCTCTAAGGTTTGTTTCATTTGATTGACGTTCTGCTTGAGCACCGCGCCGGCAGCCTTGAAATTAACGCTCAGATAAGCATCCTCCAACAGGTTAAAATCCTGAATATATACAATTTCTTTCACATTGAGCTCATCCAGTACATTCTTTTCGAATACGCGGATTTGATTGGCAACAGCCTCCTCGCAGCAAATATAGAGCTTTTGAAGCGGTTGGCGCACCTTGAGCTGCTGCTCATTGCGCAGGCGCATAGCTGTGGCAATCACTGCGCGGGCACGTTCCGTCTGCTCGATTACGCCATCATCTGCAATCCCCTCCAGCGGCTGCGGCCAATCGCTCAAATGAACGCTAATGGGGGCGTTAGGCATCACCTTGCGGGTTAGCTCCTGCCAAATATGCTCCGTCATAAACGGGATGATGGGAGACATCACCTGCACGCAGGTGTTCAGCGCATAAAAGAGCGCCCAATACGCTACCATCTTATCGGCCTCATCCTCCGTTTTCCAGAAACGGCGGCGGTTGGTGCGGATATACCAGTTGGAGATATCGTCTACAAACACTTCAAAATCCTTCACGAGCAGGTAGGTCTTATAATCATCCATCACCTCTGTTGCCCGCTTGATAAAGGCATTGGTGCGCAGCACCAGCCAACGGTCAGTCGGTGTAAGCTTGCCGAAAGCAGGTTGATATCCCTCTAAAACCGGCTTATCGATCTGCGCATAGGTGTTGAAAAAGGTGAAAATATTCCAGAAGGAAAGCAGCTTTCGGCGCGCTTCGTCCCCCAGATTATAGCCAAAGCGAACATCGTTTGCCACCGGCGCACCCGCATACATATAACGGATGGTATCCGCGCCGATTTTTTCGGCAGCCTCGTCGAATTTAATCATGAACCCGGTTTTTGAAAACTTGGAGCCATCCTCTGACACCACGGTATTGTAAGAGAGCACGCGGTCATACGGCGCGCGATCCTCTAAAACAACACTCATAAAGAGCATGGAATAGAACCACAGGCGCACTTGCTCACGCATCTCCGTAATCCATTCGGCCGGGTAATTTTTGCGCCACGCCTCTTTATCGTCAAAATAGCCGAGCGTGGAAAATGGAACGATACCTGCGTCCAGCCACACATCGCCGATTTCACTGATGCGGGAAACCTCATGGCCGCATTCCGGACATTTAATTTTAATCTCGTCAATCCATGGCCTGTGCATCTCGGGCAACGCGTCCACTTTTGCCGGGTCGGTACTCAGCCTCTTTAACTCCTCTTTGGAGCCGACTACGGTCAGATGGCCGCAATGCTCACAGGGGTAAAAGGGCAGCGGCATCCCATAATACCGCTTGCGGGAAATATTCCAGTCGCCCATATTGTTGAGCCAATCCTGCATCCGCTTGCCGTTGGAGGCAGGCTCCCACTTCACCTTTTCTGCCGCAGCAATCAGGCGGGGCTTCAGCTCCTGCGTGCGAATATACCAGGCGGGCACCAGGCGGAAAATCACCTCAGATTTGCACCGCCAGCAGACCGGATAGCTGTGCTCATATTCCATTACCTTATAGAGCTTACCGGCTTCTTCAAGCTTTTGAAAAACCTCATCCGCAATATCATGGCTGTTTTTACCCGTCATCCAGCCGAATTTATCAAGGAAAAGCCCCATGTCGTCTACCGGCATAATCTGCGCAAGGCCGAGCCGGAGGCCAAGCTCATAGTCTTCTACGCCGCACCCGGGCGCAATGTGGACGATACCAGTGCCTTCGTCCGCCGCAACATCCTCCCACGCAACGATAGAATGATCGACTCCCTGCTGCGCCTCAAACTCTGGGAAGCAGGTTTCAAACTTTAGGCCTACCAGCTCATCGCCTTTGAAAGCCCGCAGAACTTCTACCTTGTCGTCTCCCAAATACTTAATCGCATTTTTTGCCAGCACGATCGGTTGTTCGTCGCTTTTCACCTTCACTTCCACATAATCAATCTCCGGGTTAACGGCGAGGGAAACATTGGCGGAAAGCGTCCACGGAGTTGTCGTCCAAGCAAGCATCTTGAAATTGCGATCCACGACCGGCAGCTTGAAAAAAACGGATTTGTGCTTCATCATCTTGTAAGAACCGGTCATTTCGTGCTCAGAGAGCGAGGTGCCGCACCGCGGGCACCATGGCATGGGCTTATATTCGCGCTCAATCCAGCCATGCTCGTGGCAGGTTTTTAAGAAATGCCAGATGCCGCCGATGTTTTTATCCGTATGCGTGAAGTAGGAGTTTTCCCAATCCATCCATTGGCCCAGGCGCTTGGATTGCTCCGTAATAATGCCGGAAAACCGCTGGACGCGCTCCACACATTTGCGCGTGAACTTGTCCATTCCATAGGCCTCAATGTCTTTTTTCGTATGGAAGCCGAGTTCCTTCTCTACTTCGACCTCAACCCATAATCCCTGTGCATCGAAGCCGTTTTGGTAGCGGCAATCATAGCCGCGCATGCCTTTATAACGAATGAACGTATCCTTCAGCGTCCGGCCCCAGGCATGATGGATCCCCATGGGATTATTCGCAGTAATCGGCCCGTCAAGAAAACGGAACATTTCATGCCCATGATTTTTTTCACGCAGCCTGTTAAAGCAATCATTTTCCTCCCAAAACTGCATGACGCTGTGCTCCAGATCGACGAAGCTGTTTTTTTCTGACTCTGCCAATGTAAGCCCTCCAGTATAGTGAAAATACGATTGCAAATGCAACAAAGTATAAACAATATAATTATACACATGCAAAATGCACATTGCAAGTGCCTTGGCGAGCCGTTCTCCGATTTTATTGTTTTTTTCGGGTGTTAGTGGCGCGGAATACCATCTGGATGGCGGGATCCGGATTGAAACTGATGCCCTGTAGCGAATGGAAATGCGCTCCAATTTTATGAATTTATCATAAATTTTTTGCATTTTATTTGACCTATTTTCGTTGATATGCTAGGATGAAGTCACCGATGAAATGGGAGGAGGTGTAGCAGCAAGGCAGCTTTGTTTTTGACATAACGTCCAAATTTTTATGTTATAGAAAGATATAGGAGGAAGAACCTTGCGAAAAACAAACAAACTGCTTGCGGCCGCACTCGCCATACTCCTTGCGTTCTCTACCATGTCCCTTTCGCTGACGGCGTTTGCACAGGGTGATTCCCTTGCAGATCGTATCGCGGCATACAGCGGCGACCTGTCCGACGAGGCGGGCGTAGCGCTTGCCGCAGACTACAAATCGGCCAGCGATGCGGAAAAGGATGCCGTGGGCGTAGAAAATGTATTAAAGATGTATCAGCTGGCAAGAGCGCGTGTGCAGGCGACGGGTGGATGGTTTCCCAATTACCCGGTTAATATTCCGAAATTGATTGGTAACCCTACGGAGATGCAGGAGAAGGCCGCAGCGCTTTATCAGCAGATCATGGGCATTATCGAGGTGGAAGGCCTCAAGCTGAATTCTTCTACCGACTTTACGCAGGCGGCGGCTAAAGCCGCGCTGGAAACGCTTAACGTTTCTTATGAGACAGCGGAAGAAATCGTGCGCGGCTATCTTGGCATTTTGGATCAAAAGGGCGAATATTGGGGCGCGAATCAAAATTTTGTCGCGTTGAATCAACTGGGAGTGCTGAATCTGACAGCGGATCTGCAACAAAATCCCTTCCGTGCTCAAAATACAGGAGAAACTCAGGAGCAATATGAAGCGGCGAAAGCAGCAGACGCAGCCGGCCGCTACTGGAACACACTTTCTGCGATGCCATTCGACAAGGAGCAGAAGCATGCGTTGTCCATCGCACAGGATGTGATCTCCGCTTACCTGCGCTTTTCCCAAGGTGAGGGCGGCATTGACGCCGTGAAAACATCCCTTTCCGCTTATGACGACCTGAATGCACTCCAGCAGAAGCTGCTTGCGGATTTGAGCTATCCTGTGGCAGTGCTGAATGGGGAAGCGCATCCTTTCTCTAAGGCTCTACAGTTGATCCGCGGCGAGGCGATGCAAACGCAGTCTCCCGGTATCAAGCCCGTCGAAAAGCCCCATATTACCGGATCGATTGACTATCCGGCAGGGATCACCAAACAACAGGCGCAGCAGGCGCTCAGCGCGAGCGACGCTTTCTTAAATGAGGCGTTGGAAATGCTGGTGCCTGCCATTCAGGAAGCGGGCGGCCTACAGCCGTTTGCAAAGAACCAACTCGCAACGAATGCAATGACAGGCCAGGCACTCGCCGCGGTTTATACGCAGCTGGATTCGCTTATTAACAGCGTGATTTCCGATCTGCCGGAATTTGTGCAAACGATTGTAAAGCAGTTAATCGGAAACGCATTGATTCCCGCAGGGGCCGCAGAGCGGCTAACGGAGGAAAAATACGCACAGACGAAGGCAGCGCTTTCCGCAGATGGACTAACCTGGCAGAATGCAGACCTTTCCAAAGTCAACTGGGGCTTTTCTGATGGAGACATGGAAGGTTTCATCGATGCACTGATCGCCGGACTGCGGCCTGTAACAGAGCTGGTTTTCGGCATGCAGCTGCTGAGTCTTGTCGGCGCAGACATAGCTTTTGAAAACAAAACGGATGATGATGGAAATTTTCAATACGGATTATATGAAAAATTATTCATCCCCATCTACGACGCGCTTGGCATTACCAATGCGTTGACCAGCGCTGAATACACGGCGCAGGTAAAGCAAAAAACGGAAGAAGCAGGGAATTATGACGCTTACTTGAAGCTTGTATTCTCTCCCCTGCTGCCGTTCATTGACCGCCTGTTGGAAAACCCGATAGATACCCTTACCGAAAGGCTCCCTCATCTGGTGTATGAATCCGGAGTGGTATTTGATGCCGTTCGTGAGGCAACTCAATCCATCGGTTTTGGGTTGGAAGATCTGGTGGCTCCCTACCTGAGCCTGGACGGCATCTTCAGGCTTGCGGCCGATGCGTTGCAAAACCTGGAGATCAATGGACAGAGCGTTTCTCTCACATTGCCGGAGCCGGATTGGGATACTATCGCTTCCCTTGGGAGCTTGGAAGCCGTTCCCACGGCAGGTGCCGGCTATGCGCAAAAGTATGCCGTCAAGGCTGATCAGCCCGCCATGTTTGTTACACTGCTCCGCTATGTGGAACAGGCGCTCTCCCAAAACCGGGCTGAGATTGAGCGGCTGATCGGTACGATCGAAGGTGGCGAGGAGCTGCTGCCGATTATTCAGGAGATTCTCGGCTCCCTAAGTCAAAAAGATGCGCTGACCACGCTCGTAATTGAGCTGCTTGCGCCGCAGGAACAGGAGCCCTCTGATCCGGATCAAGAAGAAAATCCAGATGAGGAGAACGGCTTCTTCCCAGATGAGGAGGAAACCAATGCTGGCGATCCATCTATAGATGATACGAATGAAACGGAAAACCCCAGCAC
>OGDN01002018.1_pt1 | contig 28724 bp, 23 predicted proteins | sample 1570271 | NCBI WGS metagenome assembly OGDN01 (sample SAMEA4384481, study PRJEB24528) | human gut metagenome | reverse complement strand
CGTTACAAATAGGTATTTATCGAACAAAGTGTTACAAAAAAGCTTGACCAGTACAACATTTTTTAGTGTAGCAAGGATTGTTTAAGTGTTTTTTTCATTAGGCGTTCCGGCCTCGCGGATGTAGTCAAACTGGGAGACAAAGCCATATTGTCGGTCTCCACTGATAAAAGTTTCCATTTTATTGTTTATTCCTTTCGTTATGTCATGATGTCATCATAGGGAATATGAATAGCTTTGTCAAGCCGTGAAACAGAGTGTAGAGAAAATAGAAAGAAGGGTGAGAAGAGAAGTGTGAAAAAGACATTACGAAGAGAATTAACCAGACTAGTAATGATAACAAGCACCATTACGCTGTTCATTGTGGGAGGAGGTGTATCTGCTGCTGTGTTTCATCGGGTTTCGAAAACGGCACGCGATGATTTGGAGTTTTACATGGCAAGTATACATGAACAGTTTGCGGAGAAGCTTTTGTTTCTTGAGGAAGGAATGGCCTCACTACATGACAGTGATTTAATTTTTAATTTTTTATCCGAAGAAGAAATTGATGAGGCAAGCGTAAAAGAAGCGCTTGAACATAAAATAAATCTCTATGCAGATCGCAATTTGATTGACAGCGAATATCCGATTGTCAAAGATTTGTATGTGTATAACGGGAATAAGAGAGGAATCGGAACTCATTTTTATCCAATGACAAATTCGGAGGATAAATTTATGGAATGGCATCTGAAAAATGAGCTGACGGTGTATTTGACACATGATGTTCCATTTTATTACCAGAAAAATGGAACTGACTTAGATTGCATTTTTCCAATTTACAATGAAGATTTGTATGAAATTGGTTACTGCTGTGTGATTTTTGATTTGGACAGTATTCAAAGAATTTATGATCAACTAGAAAAATATGAGACATACTATTGGACATTTGAAACACCGGATAAAAGACGGCTTGCAGGGACTGGGATTCCACAAGAGTTATCCGAAGCGTCAAATGGCAGTGGCGGACTTGTGAAGATTGGAAACGAGTCGTATTATTTCTCAGTGAAAAATAACGGCTTTGGACTGACCAGCTACGTAATGGTGCCGAAAAATAAAATTTATCTCACGATGCGCCCAGTATTTCATATGGCATGGATTATTGCATTTTCATTATTTTTTGTGATCATGATTGTAATTCAAAATTTTGGCAAAAAGATTTCAGTTCCGATGCGAAATCTGGTTGAAAAGATAAATCGGTTTGGAATAGGCGATTTTGAAACACGTTTTGAGGAATATGACATTAAGGAACTTCAACAGATCAGCACCTCATTTAACGAGATGGCATCGAAATTAGAACATTTGATCAAAGAGGTTTATGAGACAAAGCTGATTGCGCAGGAAACGAAGATACAGTATTTGCAGGCACAAATAAATCCACACTTTTTCTTTAATGTGCTGTCGGCAATCGCAATTCGTCTCAAAATGAGTCAGCAGGAAGAATTGTATCAAATGGTCAATGCGTTTGCTGGGCTGATGCAGGGAAAACTGTTTCGCAAGAATGAAATTGAGATACAGGCAGAAAAAGAAGTGGAGATTGTGGGATTCTATCTGTATTTGCAGGGGGAACGCTTTAAGGATATCATCACATACGAAATTGTATGGGAGGATGAGGCATTAAAGGAATGCTACATTCCGCGATTATCCATAGAGCCGCTGGTGGAAAATGCCGTTATCCATGGTCTTGAGCCGAAGGGCGAACCGGGGCACATTTGTGTGCAAATCGCAAAAGCCGGTGCAGATCTTTTGGTTACGGTAACAGATGACGGCGTTGGATTTAATATGGAAGAATATATGAACAGCGAGGAAAACAGAAATCCGAGAGTCGGTATTATGAATATCCGACGGCTGATTCAAAATTTGTATGGAAAAGAGTATGGCCTGGACTACGACAGTAAGCCGGGAGAGGGAACGCAGGTTGTGCTGCGAGTACCGTTTCATAAGGATATGATATGCTAGAGGGAGAGTGAAGTTATGTGGAAAGTAATGCTTGCAGATGATGAGCCTTTTGTAAGAGATGGATTGGAAAAACTGATTCCATGGAACGAGTTGGGGTATGAGCTGAAAGGCTGTTACCGAAATGGAAAGGTATTGTTGGAGAATATTCCAAAGGTACAGCCAGATCTTGTGATTTTGGATATTCAGATGCCGATCATAGGCGGTTTGGAAGCTTCTAAAATTATTCAGCAGGAATATCCTGAGGTTACAACCATTTTTTTGACAGCATATGCTGAATTTGGCTATGCGCAGGAAGCAATCCGTCATGGTGTTCGAGGATATGTATTAAAAAGCAATTTGCTGGAGGATTTGCCAAAAGAATTAAAAGGGGTACAGGCAGTGCTGGAGGAGAAAGAACAGCAGCGTCTTATGAATGAAAAGCTAAAGGAATTTATGGGAAATGCAGAGGCGGAGCCAGAGGACATTCCACTTTCGTATAATGAGCAAATGATTTCTCAAATTCGTCAGTATGTGAGTGATCATCTTACGGAAAAGCTAGTTTTAAGCGATATCGCACAGGCAGTTCATATGAATAAAAGTTATCTGAGTCGTATTTATAAGCAAAAGACAGGAGAAAATCTTTTTGATATGATCAATCGGATGCGAATTGAGAAGGCAAAAGAGTACATTCGACAGGGAAACCGAAAGCTGTATGAGATCGGCTATGAAATCGGTTTTGATGACACAGCTTACTTTTCAAAACTGTTCAAAAAATATGAGGGGTGTTCGCCAAGAGAGTTTGAGAGCAGGATGAAAAGAGAATAGGAAAAAAATAAGAGCAAGAAAGAATAAAATGGATAAGAGGATGAAACGAATTGCTTTTTTTATGGGAATGATGTTTTTATTGACAGGCTGTGGGATAGAGACAGATGGAACTGCACAAAAGAATCAGACAGAAATTTTTTTTTTAAATAGCTGCGGTTCGATGTCCGACGCAGACCGCGTGGTTCGGCAAATTTATTCGGAGTTTGAAGCACAAAATTCAGATATTAAGCTGCAAATGATTTCAATGCCGTCTTCGCAGAAAGTGGAAGAAAAGGTAAAAGAGATGGTAACGGCGGGGCGAATGCCGAATTTGATTTATATGAATGGAAAAGAATTTAATTCCTTGTATCCGCTGCTTGTGGAGCGAAACGATCTTGTCGATTTGATGCCATATATAAATGAGGACACAAAGTTGAATGACAGCATTGCTGATGAGTTGTTTTCCAGCTTTCTCACAGAAGATGGAAAAATGTACACACTGACCGATGTTGTGCGTTTTTATGGGTATTGGTATAATGTCAATATGTTTGAAAATGCTGGGATTGAGCAGATGCCGCAAACGTGGGAGGAGCTTGTGGAGGATTGTGAGAAAATCAGCCAGTGGGCAAAGTCTATTAAATACGATATTGCACCAATTCATCTTGACAGCGAGACATTAAAATGCCTAATAGAAGCTTATATGGCGGATGGCAGATCAGAGAGCTGGGATAGCGAAAATGGAATTATGCTGTTAAAAAAGCTCAGCGAGTTTGTACCGTTAGAGGATGATTCCTTTACTTGGCAGGATAATATACGAAGCATCAATATGGGACATTGTGCGATTTATGTGGGTGATGTCTCGCAGGAGGCATTGATGAATCGCGATATTAAAATCGAATATTCAGCACTACCATCACAGTCAGGCAAACTGACAAATTTGTCTTCCTTTACACCGAGCTATCTGGTGTGCAATACAGGAACTGAAAAACAAAAGGAGGCATGTATTCGTTTCTTAAAATATATGTTGAGTGAGTCTGTTCAGCAAAGGCTGTTGGTGGATGCCGGATACATACCATCAAATCCGAATGTCAAAGTGGAAGAGTTAATTCAGAAAAACACACGTCTGTACCGTACCTGGCAGACGGTTCAGGATAGTCTGACAATTGGAAGGCTTCCCGAGAGTGCACTGGATTATTATCAGCTTCAGGATATTTTATCGGATATTCGGTAGCAATTACAAAAATGATACAGAAATGGGAAAAAATGCAGAAATGCGAAAATGATGCAGAAATAAAGCGTTTGGTAAATATAATACATAAAATAGAAAACGTTTTACAAGTTTTGGAACCGCGTGGGTGCGGTTCCTTTTTCTTTTGAGAAAATGGAAAATATAGGACAAAATGAAGTAAACGGCGGAAATGGAGTTAAGCGGATAGCTGGATTATTATAGAATCTACAAAATGATTTTTGAGGGAAGGAGAGTGTTACAGACAAAAACGTAGGTGATGTTTTGTAACGAGATGAAAGCATGTCAAATGAATCGAATGAAAGAGAAGCAAAAATAAAGGCATTGCAGGGAAAACTGATTGTTTCCTGTCAGGCATTGCCAGAGGAACCGCTTCATTCATCCTTTATCATGGGAAGGATGGCGTTAGCTGCTAAGCAGGGAGGTGCTGGTGGAATTCGTGCAAACACCAAAGAGGATATTGCCGAGATAAAAGAGCAAGTCGATCTTCCAATCATTGGAATCGTAAAGCAAAATTATCCAGACTGCGGCGTATACATTACGCCAACAATGGTGGAAGTCGATGAACTGATGAAAATTGAACCTGAAATTATAGCAGTGGATGCGACGGGTGCTGCAAGGCCGCATGGAGTTAGCTTGAGTTCTTTTTTCAAGGCAGTGAAAGAAAAATATCCAGAGCAAAAGTTGATGGCAGACTGCTCGACGATTGAAGAGGCCGTGTATGCCGATCAGTTGGGATTTGATTTTATCGGAACGACGATGGTGGGTTACACAGCACAGAGCAAGGACTTGAAAATCGAGACAAATGATTTTGAGATTATCCGAACGATATTGGAAAAGGTAACACATCCGGTCATTGCAGAGGGAAATATCAATTCACCAGAAAAGGCAAAACGTGTGATTGAGCTTGGCTGCTACGCAGTTGTGGTAGGAAGCAGCATTACACGACCGCAATTAATCACAAAGAGTTATGCAGATGCAGTAAATTCAGTAGAAACGGTAAATTCAGCAGAGAAGTAAATTGAACAAATGTAACACATTTACAGGGAAGGAGAAACGAAACATGAGAGAGTTGGAAAAGTATAAGGGTGTGATTCCGGCATTTTATGCCTGTTATGAGGAAAATGGAGAGGTGAGCGGGGAGCGCACCGAAGCACTTGCAACCTACTTTCTGAACAAAGGTGTCAAGGGCATTTATGTAAATGGTTCTTCAGGAGAATGCATTTATTTAAGCGTCGAGGAGCGTAAGAAAATCTTAGAGCATGTCATGAAGGCTGTTGGCGGTAAAATGACCGTAATTGTTCATGTCGCATGCAACAACACAAAAGACAGTATGGAACTTGCCAGACATGCGGAGTCGTTAGGAGTAGACGCCATCGCGGCAATTCCACCGATTTATTTTCATCTTCCAGAATATGCGATTGCGCAATATTGGAATCAGATCAGCATTGCGGCACCAAATACTGATTTTGTAATCTATAACATTCCACAGTTGGCTGGCGTTAAGCTGACACCATCGCTGTTTCAGACAATGAAAAAGAATCCGAATGTAATCGGTGTAAAGAATTCTTCCATGCCAGTGCAGGATATTCAAATTTTTAAAGGGCTTGGTGGCAACAATTATATTGTATTTAACGGACCGGATGAGCAGTTTGTCGGAGGCCGATTGATGGGCGCTGAGGGTGCTATCGGTGGAACTTACGGTGCAATGCCAGAGTTATTTTTAAAGATGGACGAACTGATTCGAGCAGGTCATGCGCAGGAGGCAACAAAAATCCAGTACTGTGTAAATGAGATCATTGATGTTTTGTGCGCGGCGCATGGAAGCATGTATGCAGTTATCAAAGAGGTTCTCAGAAAACGAGAGAATTTGGCTCTTGGTGGGGTGCGCGAGCCGATGCCATCTCTCATAGAGGACGATCATCGCGTGGTTGACTATGCAGTGACAAAGATCAATGAGGCGATTGAGTGTTATGCGAAAATATGAGTGAACGAATGAAATGATGAAGAAAAATTTTATATGCCTTGATATAGGCGGAACTTTTATCAAGTATGGAATTCTTGCAGAGGATGAAGTCTTTTTAAAAAAAGAAAAGGTGAGAACAAAAGCAAATGAGGGCGGAGCAGCCGTTTTTCAGCAGGTAACAGAACTGGTTGAAAAATGTATGCAGGAAAGTAAATGCGATGGCATCTGTATTTCCACAGCGGGGATTGTTGACCCAGATACAGGAACGATTCTGCATGCCTCAGATACGATTCCAGGGTATACGGGAATCAATTATAAGCAGTTAGAAACAAAATTTTTGCTTCCATGCGAGATCGAAAATGATGTGAAATGCGCGGGATTAGCAGAGAGTATTTCTGGTGCAGGAAAAGACAGTAAAATCAATTTATGCCTGACAATCGGCACAGGAATCGGAGGATGCCTTGTTATTGATAAAAAGGTATTTCATGGCTTTTGCAACAGTGCCTGTGAAATTGGTTATCTGCATATGCCTCAGGGTGAATTTCAGAAGGCTGCCGCAGCAAGCGCACTGTGTGAAGCGGTCACAAAGAGAAAGCTGCAATCTAGTCAGTCCGATTCAAAATGGGAAGGTATTGCGATATTTGAGGCGGCAAAGAGTGGGGATGTCATCTGCTGCGAAGAGTTAGAAAAGCAAATTGATATTCTGGCGATGGGAATTGCGAATTTGTGTTATGCGATCAATCCCGAGATGGTGATTCTCGGAGGAGGAATCATGGCACAGGAAGCGTACATAAAACCGCGTATGGAACAAGCCCTAAAAAAGTATCTGATTTCGCACATCTATAATCATACTACAATTTGCATGGCAGAGCACGAAAATGATGCAGGAATGCTAGGTGCATTCTATCATTTTAGGGAATATCAAATGAAGAGAAGGGAGAGATAACATGAACCAGAAGTCATTATTAAAACAGATGAAGCAATATTTGCCGTTTTATCTGTTCGTTTTACCAGCAATTGTTTGTGTGATCTTGTTCAATTACATGCCGATGGGCGGCATCGTGATTGCTTTTAAGAATTACAAGATGGCACGTGGAATTGCAGGAAGTGAATGGGTAGGACTTAAGCATTTCAAGGCATTGTTTTCTGATCCGAATTTTTACCGTGTATTGAGAAATACTTTGAAAATCAGTATTTTGACACTTTTAACAACCTTTCCAGTTACGATTGTTTTTACCCTGTTGGTAAATGAGTTAAGAAGTGCACGATTTAAAAAAGTTATTCAGACGATTACGTATATGCCGCACTTTTTATCATGGGTCGTTGTGGGAACATTTGTGTATCAGATCCTTTCTCCGACAAGTGGTGTGGTAAATGCCGTATTAGTAAACCTCGGAATCTTAGACAAACCAGAATTTTTTATGGCAAATCAAAAGGCATTTGTTCCGATTTACCTGATAACGAACTTGTGGAAGACAACAGGTTACAGCATTGTTATTTATCTGGCAACGATTGCTGGAATTGATACTTCACTGTACGAGGCGGCATCAATAGATGGAGCAAACCGATTTAAGAAGGTTCTTCACATTACACTTCCGGCAATGCTGCCGACAATGTGTACCATGTTAATTCTTCAGATCGGAAGCTTGATCAATGTAGGTTTTGACCCAATCTATAACCTGTATAACGATGCCACTTATCAGACCGCAGATGTTATTGCAACATATGTATATCGAAAAGGTATGGTTGATAGCCGCTACGATTTTTCAACCGCAATTGGCTTGTTCCAAAATGTTGTCAGTCTTGCACTGGTGCTTTTAGCAAACTGGTTTGCAAGAAAAACAAACCCAGAATACAAAATTATTTAATGGAAGGAGATGGGTATTGATATGAGAAAAAAAGAAGCAGTGGCTGGTCCTGTTAAGTATAAAACATCCATCGGAAGCCACATATTTGACTTTGTGAATATTACCTTTATGGTGCTGTTCTGCATTACAATCCTGCTTCCATTCTGGGATATGGTTGTAAGATCATTTTCAAGAGCTCAGGATATTTCCTACATGCATATGAATCTTTTTCCGAAGGTATGGACAACAGCGGCATATGAATATTGCTTTCAGAATGGTGATATCATTAGTGCATTGGGAATGTCGATCTTAAGAACAGTTGTTGGAACGGTGATTCATTTGCTTGTTTGCTGCATGGCAGCGTACACATTGACAAGAAATCACATGCCATTTATTAAGCTAATTACAGTGATTCTTTTGATTCCAATGTTTGTAAGTGCAGGTATGATTCCGATTTATTTAAATATTCGAAATCTTGGACTGATTGACAACTTCTTTGTTTATGTGCTGCCGAGTGCATTCTCCATTTTTGATTGCATTATCATTCGAAATTACTTTTTCTCGATTGATAAAGGTATGGAGGAGGCAGCTAGTATTGATGGTGCTTCGTATTTTCGAATTTTTGCATCCATTATCATGCCACTGTCAAAGCCGGTTATCGCAACAGTTGCATTGTGGCAGATGGTTGCACAGTGGAACTCGTGGTTTGACAACATGGTTTATACTAGAGGAAATAAGAACCTGATGACTCTCCAGTATATGCTAAGACGAATGTTGGACAGTATGAATCAGAAATCAGGAGCAAGCTATTCGCTAGAGGCGATGGGAGAGACCGTAGATATGAACCCAGATACGGTAAAGGCTGCGACTACGATACTGGTGGTGCTCCCAATTGTCATTATTTATCCGTTTGTGCAGAAGTATTTTGTACAGGGCATCATGGTTGGTGCAGTAAAGGGCTGAAATATAAAAGGCTAAGATAAAATTTGACGCAATGATTTTAAACTATACTTAACTTACAGGTGATAAGGGAATTCAGGGGAAAATAAGGGATTGAATAATAGGAAGGATACAATAATTATGAAATCAGTGGAATTAGGAGAAGTTGTATTAGACATCAGACCAGATTTTGCACATGACAATCCTAGAAACAGCGAAGGTGCATTTTATTCGCTTCCAGATGGATCACTCATTTTTGCATATAGCCGGTTCAAGGGAAAAAGCAATGCGGATGCGGCAACGTCTGATATCTGTATCATACGTTCTGATGATGGTGGAAAAAGCTTTGGTACACCAGAAACGATATTAACCTGCGAGGGTGAGGATGCTGTGAATATTATGTCATTGTCATTCCTTGAAATGGCAGATGGAGAATTGGGATTGTTTTACCTGGTAAGACATACCTACACGCAGCTAAGAATGTATCTTCGTCGGTCAGCAGATGGTGGAAGAACTTGGAAAGAGCGGGTATTGTGTATGCCATATGATGGCTTCTTTGTGGTAAACAATGACCGCGTAACAAGACTTGCGGATGGACGTATTGTGATTCCGGCAGCGCGTCATGCCACGACAGAGGGATACTTTGACAGCAGATCCGATACGGTATTCTTTTACTCCGACGATGATGGAAAAACGTGGGCACAGTCTGATACAAAATGTAGCATTTCGCAAAGTACATATTGCAAGTCTGGCTTGCAGGAGCCGGGTATACTGGAATTATATCCGGGGTATTTGTGGGGTTGGGCTAGAACCGATCTTGGAAGACAATATGAGATGTTTTCTCATGACAATGGCGTGACATGGACCGCGGCAGAGCCTTCACGCTTTACTAGCCCGTGTAGTCCACTCAGCATGAAACGGGATGCAGACAATACGATTTATGCAGTCTGGAATCCAATACCAGAGTACAACGGACGTACGATCAATGAGAAATTTTTTGATGGTGGAAGAAGCCCATTTGTTCTTGCGAGAAGTACGGATAATGCAAGAACATTTTCAGAGCCGATTGCATTTGAGGTGGAGGAAGGTCGTGGATATTGTTATTGCGCCATTCATTTTACAGAGGATGCAATGCTGCTTGCGTATTGTGCAGGCGGGCAGGAGGACGGAAGCTGCCTTGCAAGAACTGTAATACGCCGAGTAGAAAAAGAACAGTTGACACAAGTATTTGCAGCTAATGAAAAAGAGTAATAAAGATAATTCAATAAAAGGAGGAACTTTTTAATGAGAAGAAGAGTAATGGGAGCATTTCTTGCAGGGACTATGATGGCATCATTAATGCCATCTATCAATGCAGAAGCAGCAAAGAATGATGGGGAGAGAACAGAAATCAGTTACACCGGTTATTGGTGTCAGGCAGACTATGAGGATGGTTCTTACTGCGAGAAAATGATTGAGGATGCCCTGGATATGGATATCACCGTAGTAAAAGCAGAAACTTCCGACACGATTGATTTGCTGTTAGCTTCTGACCAGATGCCAGACTGTGCATGGTTGGATAAGGAGCCGAGCTGGATGTATGAGCAGGAACTTGTACGTACAATTCCGCGCAGCTTGGTAGAAGAAAACTGCCCAAGACTGATTGAACTGTATGATAAGTATCCGCTAATCTACGAGAAGGTATTAAATCCAGAGAACAAAGAGGAATTCCGTTATCTTGCAGGTATTACCTTCCAGTTTGTAAATTATTATCTGCCATGTGATTTTTATCGCTATGATTGGATTGAAAATTTAGGAATTGATCTTGGTGTAGATGTTGAGCAGGTAGATGATCGAATTTATGTTGCAAAGGATGGAATTGAACTTAGTAAATTCCGCGAGATTATGGAAGCATTCGTAAATGATGACCCGGATGGAAATGACCAAAATGATACAGTTGGCGCAACTGGTCCGAATCTGGCAGTAGGCCAGTTCTTCTCCGCATTTGGTTTCCATGAGAAGATTAATGAGCAGAATGGAAGAGCAGAGCAGGCCTATGCACTGGATGCTTATAAGGATTATCTGAAAGGCTTTGCTGAGCTGTATGCAGATGGTTTGATTGATCCAGAGATCATTACTGGTGACAGAACAGTTGCGTGGGATAAGGTAAATACAAACATGGCTGGATACTGGATCACATCTACCAATTCATTAAACAGCTGGGCAGTAGATAGACCTCCGCTCACAATTTTAAGCGCAAATCCAGATGCAAAGATTTTGGTAACGCCAGGTATTAAACCAGATGGCGGAACTGTGCAGGGATTTACAAACGAGTCTCCGGCATATTGTAGCTTTTACGTAAGTGCAAAGGTAGATGACGAGAAACTAGCAAAGATCTTACAGTTCCTTGATTATACTCTGTTTGGAGCAGGAGATCAGACAACACATGCATCCTTGTTCTACGGCGAAGAGGGCGTGGATTGGAATTGGAATGAGGATCACACAATGCCAGTTAAGATTAATACGTTGGCTTCTGGAGATAAAGGAACATGGACATTTGGACAGTTTGGTCAGGATACAGATGTAGCCAGATGGACAGGTGAGGAGCCTTTGTTCATGACTGGAAGCAAGTATTGGTGTGCATCTGATCAGGGAAGCTGGATGCAGTATTTAAAGAGAAACTACAAAGAAGATCTTGCAAATGTAACGGACTATTCTCAAATTTATCAGGAAATTAGCGGTGATCTGGATGCATATGTGTCCAACTACAGAACACAGGCGATTTTGGGACAGATTGATGTCGATGCAACATGGGATGACTATCTGGAAGAGCTTGATCGTCTTGGATATAACCGAATGATGGATGAGCTAGAAAAGGTTGAGCCATTGGAAGATATTATCGCTACCTATAACAAGTAAATAAGTGCAATAAGCGGCTTCTGATTCAGAAATGGGTCAGGGGTCGCTTTTTATACATAGCAGCTTTGACGAGAAAAAAGTTCCACTTTTTGCAGATTTGAGTGATAAAAGATGTATTTATTTGATGCTAGTAAAAGGTTGAAACATGCGAGACGAAGTCGAAAAATTACAGGAAAGTTCATAGTGGATGCTTGATAAAAAATTGGCTTTATGATAACATGAAGGCACAATAGAAGTAGGGTATGTTTCTACGAGAAAGGTGGTTGGCCTGATGGGGTTGAAAGACAGCGTTACAAAAGATTATATGAGGGATAATATTGTATTTGCAGATGTATTTAACTATTTCCTGTATGGTGGAGAAGCTGTTATTGATCCGAAGAGTCTTGTCGAGATGGACTCCACGGAACTAGTTGTACGTACTATAACGATAATAATAATGGGATGCAGACTGAATCGGAACAGAAATACAGGGATGCTCTAAAATCTACAACAGTTATGTATAATTATAAAGCAACATATATGATTTTAGGTGTGGAAAATCAGACCGATATCAATTATGCAATGCCAGTAAAGAATATTGTATATGATGTGCTTCAATAAGGTAATCACAGGTTCTAAATTTAATATCCCAGAAGGAGTGGAGGTGGTTGATGTGTGTCAGGCAGAACGAGAATTGATTAATAAGGCGAAAGAGGAAGCACAGGATAAGGGTATTGACTTAGGTAAGCTTGAAACAACTATAAAGTATGTTAGAAAAGGTAGGGTTTCCTCGGAAGAAGCCGCCGAGGATTTGAATATGACTGTGGAAGAATTTGTGGAAAAGATGAATCAAATTTTAGCAACGGTAGAGGCGAAGAATTAAATAGTCTTAGACATAAATACTGAGTAAAAATAAATTGAGCCAATAGGGACAGGTATGATGCCACCGTACCTGTCTCGATGGCTCTTGGGGAAATGTTACTATGAGAAATATAAGTTTGCTGATAAAACCGGTTTCAGGAATATGCAACATGACGTGTGATTATTGCTTTTATTGTGATGAAGCAAAAAAGAGAACACAGCATGTATATGGAATGATGAATGAAAAAACACTTGAAACCGTTATAGAAAAAACAATAAGTGAGGCAGATGCTGTAGCAAGCTTTACTTGGCAGGGGGGAGAACCTACACTTCGGGGAATAGATTTCTTTGAAAAAGCAGTAGCACTTCAAAAGAAATATAAACAGCAATATCAGCGAAACAATCTTCATATAATGAATTCCTTCCAGACTAACGGATATGAGCTAGACAGACAGTGGGCAAAATTTTTTAAAAGAAATCAATTTCTGGTCGGTTTATCAATAGATGGTTTACCAGAAATTCATGATTCTCTTAGAAAAGGGAAAGATGGATCAAAAAGCTTTTTTAGAGTAAAGCAGGCGGCAGAGCTTCTTGACAAATATCAGGTTGATTATAATGTACTCACTGTTGTAACATCACAGGTTGCAGAGCGTATTAAAGAAATATATCCGTTTTATAAAAAATGCGGATGGAATTATCAGCAATATATTGCCTGCCTGGAGCCGTTTGGGGAAAAACCAGGCACAAAGCCGTACTCTCTTTCGCAAAAACAGTACGGAAAATTTCTTTCAAATTTGTTTGAATTGTGGTATCATGATTTACAGAGCGCAAGTCAGCCATATATTAGACAGTTTGAAAACTATGTGGGATTGGCCGCAGGATATATGGCAGAATCTTGTGAGCAAAGGGGATGCTGCGGAGTACAGTATGCAGTGGAAGCAGATGGAAGCGTCTATCCGTGTGATTTTTACGTGATGGATGAGTACCAGATTGGCAATTTTAATACAGATTCGTTTGATCAAATAGATCAAAAACGAAATGAAATTAGATTTATCGAGCAGTCTTCTTTAGCTGAAAAAGCGTGCAGAAGCTGTCCTTATTTTTTATTATGCAGAGGTGGATGCCGGCGAAACAGGGGAAATGGGATGCAGACAGAACCAACAAGGAACAATTTTTGTGAAGGATACAAAATTTTCTTTGGAAGGTGGTATGACACGTTGATGCAGTTGGGAAAACTGGTGCAAAGATAAATAAGAAACATTATCCATGGGAATGGAAAGGAGAACATGAATGAAAAAGCAGATTGTAGTATTGATGACAGACACAACAAGAAAAGATATGGTTGGCTGTTATGGAAATGAAAAGATGAAGACACCTAATCTTGACCGATTGGCACAGGATGGCATTCGTTATGAGAATGCTTATACCTGTCAGCCTGTATGCGGCCCGGCAAGAGGTGCAATTTTTACTGGAGCATTCCCACACACCAATGGAGTTGTCACAAACAGTATCGGAATGGGAGATAATGTAAAGACAATCGGACAGCGTTTGCACGATAACAAGATTGAATGCGGCTATATCGGAAAATGGCACCTTGATGGATCTGATTATTTTGGAAATGGTATATGCCCAGATGGATGGAACCCAAAATATTGGTATGATATGAGAACTTATCTTAGTGAGTTGAGCGATGAAGACAAACTTCGCTCTAGAGATTCACAGACATCATACACAGAGGGCTTTTCAGAAGAATTTACATATGCGCATCGTTGCTCCGACAGGGCAATTGCATACTTGAATGAATTTAAGGATCAGGATTTCTTTTTGACTGTATCATATGATGAGCCACATGGACCATCTCTTTGCCCGGCTCCATTTAATCATATGTATGATGGCTTCTGTTTTGAAAGTTCACCTAGTTTTCAGGACGATCTGTCAAAGAAACCAATGCTGCAGCAGCTTTGGGCAGGAAAGAACTTACATGCACCAGAATCAGAGATAAATAAGGCGTCAAAAGGGCTGTCATTGTTCTTAGGCTGTAATTCATTTGCAGATTATGAAATGGGAAGAGTATTGGATGCAATTTACAAGCTTGCACCAGATGCAATGGTAATTTATACATCAGACCATGGTGATATGCTTGGTGCTCATCGTCTGGCATCAAAGAATGCAGCAGCATACAAGGAAGTAGCTAATATTCCTTTAATTATTAAGGGCGGTGCAAAGGGTCAGGTAGTGCATGAGATGGCATCTCACATTGATATTGCACCAACAATTATGGATTATTTTGAACTGCCAGTTCCAAAAACAATGGAAGGAAAGAGTATGTTGGCACAGATTTATGATCCAAGTGTGAAGATAAATGATGCGGTGTTTACAGAGTTTACAAGATATGAAGTGGATCATGATGGTTTTGGCGGTCTGCAGATGATGCGTGCAATCACCACAAAACGCTACAAGTTAGTTATTCATTTGCTTGATACAGATGAATTTTATGATCTTGAAACAGATCCATATGAGGTCGAAAATAGAATCAATGATGAAGCCTATGAAGCTGTCCGCAACGAGCTGCATGATAAGCTTCTGGCGCATATGGATGATACAAGAGATCTGTACCGCGGCTATCAGTGGAAAATGAGACCATGGAGAAAAAATGTCACACCAGATTGGAATAATGGTGGCTATACAAGACAGAGAGAAAACGAAGAATATGAGCCAAGACAGCTTGACTATGACACTGGACTTCCTATGGAAAAAGCAGTGAGAAATAAACTTCTGTATTGATATATGAAATGGGCGCTGCGCATATTGACGCAGCGCCTTTTTAAGTGTTTTTATTTTTCAGTGGAAAATGACGCATCTAGTTGTGCTAAAAATTCCTGCGGAATTTGTCGACAAAGTGGAAATACTTCTTCATTTGCCAAATAATTTGCTATAGTGCAAAGAAGCAGTGCGCTGCGGCGAAGTGACCAGGCAGAGATTAGATCAATAGTGTCATACTCTGTATGCATGCCGTATCCATCACGGTTTAAGGTCATAGCAGGAATGCGCTTCCATGCAAATGTGTTAGAATCACTGCTCCAGACAGATGATCTTGTCGTCATTCCAATACCGCATTTTTCAGCGAGAGCTTCAAGCTGATGACAGATTGAAGAATCGCCCGTGACACCTATTACAGTGCCGCCAAGTGCTTGTCCGGCAAGATCAATATTCATGTTAAAGAGGTGATGTGACAATTCAGACTCATGTGCCTTAACATAGGCGCGGCTTCCTAAAAGACCTTTTTCTTCTGCACCGAAAAATACAAAATCAATAGTGCGGCGTGGCTTATGTTCACAAAAATATAAAAACAGCTCCATAACGATTGCACAGCCAGCCATGTTATCGTAGGCGCCAGGTCCTTGTGGAACAGAGTCATAATGAGCAGTCACAGTTAAAATATCATCGCTTTTATCGCTTCCTTCAATACGGGCACAAATATTTTGTGATTTTTTTTCAACAAGTGTCTGCTCACAGATCATGCGCACGCGTAAAGCACCTTTTTCAACAATCTCTGCTGCATCCACAAAATGAATGCAAGTGCCAGGAATTTCAGCCAGCGTTTTAGATTGACCAAGATTTTTGGCTACAGGCAGTCTTTTCTTTCCAGTGTCAATTGGAGTACCAGAGAAAGATACAAAGCCAAGTGCACCAGCCTTTACAAGTTTTTCAAGCATTGTACGGCTCATATAATTATTAAGCATAACAATCTTTCCATTTGCCTGCTTCATATTAATATCATCAGCATTTTCCAGATAAACAAAATCAGCCTCAAGTCCATTTTCATCTGTGTTGGCACAAAAACCAAAAGTGCAAGCCTCATATACCTTATGATAAGGTGCTGTCACCTCAAAGAAAGAGCGCTTAATCTGCGGTGCGAAAAAAGAAAACTCCTCCGTGCGAATTTGTGCATCACTGCTTCCTTTTTTTAATTCCTGTAAAATCGTTTCAGCAGCTCTTTTCTCACCACACGTACCAGCTTCACGCACATAATTGAATTTAGAGACAAAGTCATACTGACGTTCTCCACTAATAAACGTATTCATCATATCTTTTTATTCCTTTCCTTTTATAAATGCATCATAGAATATATCAATATCTTTGTCAAGCGGTTGAAGAGGCTGCAGTTCACGGCGTTAGGTTACGAAAGCCCTTCGGTGCAATGGTTTCGTCGACGGACCAAACTCCGCAGGTTCCTTTTATGTTATTTCTTATTATACATTATTTTGAAAGACCTGCTTCAAGTGTCCGTCTCGTGAAATCCATTCACCTTCGGGCTTTGCTGTAAATATTGGTTTATCCGTGAATTGTAACAGGGCTATGCTGCAAGTATAAGAAAAAACAAAACTAGAGTTGTTTTGTCGAAGCATTGTGTGGTAGAATAAAAGCACAAAATTCAGATTCAGCAACCTGAAAATAAAAGAAGTGAAAGGATTAAAAAAATGAAGTGGCAAAGAGTTAAATACCAGCCGAACACACCACTTGGTGCAGACGGCCAGAAGGTAACAGCAAGCAAGGCACATACTGAGCTTTCCAAGCAGGCAGCAAAGGAAGGTATGGTATTATTAAAAAATGAGAACAGTCTTCTTCCATTTGAGAAGGGCACAAGACTTGCCGTATTCGGAAAGGCAAGTGCAGATTATGTAAAGGGCGGCGGCGGAAGCGGCGATGTTACCGTTTCATATACGGTAAGCCTTGATGCAGGCTTAAAGGCACTTAGTGATTATGTAAGTGTATATGAAGGCTTATCGTCATTTTATAATAAGAACGTGCGTGACCAGTATGAAAGAGGCGTGGCTCCAGGCATGACTGTTGAGCCAGAAGTTCCAGCTGAGCTTTTAAAGAAGGCAAGAGCTTATACTGATACAGCACTTATTACGATTTGCCGTTTCTCAGGCGAGGGATGGGATAGAACAAGCAGCTATGATAATGGCATCGAGTCAGGAGAGCCTATGTGGAAGGAGTCTCAGAAGGTATTTGAAAGAGGAGATTTCTATCTGTCTGATGCAGAACAGCGCATGGTAGAGACAGTAAAGGCTGCATTCCCGAAGGTTGTTGTTGTATTAAATGTAGGCGGCGTTGTAGATTCCATGTGGTTTGCAGAGGATCCACAGATTCAGTCTGTTTTAATGGCATGGCAGGGCGGTATCGAAGGAGGTGCAGCAGCGGCCGAACTTCTTTGCGGTATTGGAAGTCCGTCAGGAAAATTAGCGGATACATTTGCGAAGACGCTTGAGGATTATCCATCATCCTATAACTTCCATGAGTCACAGGATTACGTAGATTATACAGATGATATTTATGTAGGATATCGTTATTTCGAGACTATTCCAGGCGCAGATAAAAAGGTTGTGTATCCATTTGGATATGGACTTTCATATACGACATTTAAGTGGGAGCTTGAGCGTGTAGATGAGGCAGAGGATGGCACACTTACAGTTCGCGCAGAGGTAACAAATACTGGAAATCATGAAGGAAAAGAAGTACTTCAGCTTTACGGCAGTGCACCAAAAGGAGCGCTTGATAAGCCGGCAAAGATTTTGCTTGCATATGCAAAGACAAAGCTGCTGCAGCCAGGAGAAAATCAGCTTGTAACTTTAGTTGGAAACGTAAATGATCTGGCTTCATATGATGATCTTGGCGTTCTGCATAAATCTGCATATGTTATGGAGCAGGGTGAATATCACTTCTATCTTGGAAATTCTGTCAGAAATACAGAGGAGCTTGGATTTATACATACAGAAGAGTCTACAAGAGTGGCAGAGCAGCTGACAGAGTGCTTAGCGCCGACATCACTTCCAAAGCGCATGCGTGCAGATGGAAGCTTTGAAGAGCTTCCTGTAAGACCGTCACACGATCCGGACAGCGAAGGACTTCTTACAAAGAAGGAAAAGGAAGCAATCGACGGTGTTGCACCAGATGTACGTTTTTCAAAAGGCGAGCATCTTTGGAACAATAACGAGCGCCGCATGCAGTTTGAGCAGGTTGCAGAAGGCAGCGTAACGCTTGATGAATTTGTAGCACAGTTAAGCGATGAGGAGCTTGCTCATCTTTTAGGCGGTCAGCCAAATACGGGTGTTGCAAATACATTTGGCTTTGGTAATCTGCCAGAGTGTGGTATTCCAAACTTTATGACAGCTGATGGACCGGCAGGACTTCGTATTTTGCCAGAGTGCGGTGTTTGCACAACAGCATGGCCATGTGCAACACTTCTTGCATGCACCTGGAATCCAGAGATTGTCTATGAAGTGGGTGCAGCTGGTGCAAAGGAAGTAAAGGAAAATAATATCGCAGTATGGCTTACACCGGCAATCAATATTCATCGTACACCGATGTGCGGAAGAAACTTTGAGTATTACTCAGAGGATCCGTATCTTGTTGCAAAGCAGGCAGGCGCAATGGTACGCGGTATTCAGTCTCAGCACATTGCTGCAACAGTAAAGCATTTTGCACTGAATAACAAAGAAACAAACCGTAAGGATTCAAACTCAAGAGTATCAGAGCGTGCAGCAAGACAGATTTATTTAAAGACATTTGAACGCATCGTAAAGGAAGCAAAGCCGTGGTGCATTATGTCTTCCTATAACATTGTAAATGATTATAGAGCTTCCGAAAATCATGATCTGTTAGAGAAGCTTCTGCGCGATGAGTGGGGATTTGAAGGTGTTGTAATGACAGACTGGTGGACATTTGGCGAGCACTGCAAGGAAGTAAATGCCGGAAATGATGTTAAGATGGCAGCTGGAAATCCTGAAAACTTGCTGAAAGCACTTGAAAAAGGTCTGTTAAAGAGAGAGACTATGGAGTGCAGCGTAAAGAGACTTCTTGGAGTTCTCTTAAAGATTGATTAAACATGTAAATTTGAGGATGTCTGTGTAATCAGGCATCCTCATTCTGAGAAAAAAGATACAGGGAAGGACTATTTTATGAAGACAACGATGTGGAATGCAGACTTAGGAAATGGAATGTATAAAAATCCAATACTGTATGCAGATTATTCTGATCCTGATGCTTGCCGTGCGGGCGAGGATTACTTTATGATCGCGTCAAGCTTTTGCAATGCACCAGGTTTGCCAGTGCTTCACTCAAAGGATTTGGTAAATTGGAAGGTAGTTAATTATATTCTGCCAAAGGTGCCGGAAGAGCGCTATGATAAGCCAGTGCATGGATGTGGTGTATGGGCACCGGCAATCCGTTATCATGACGGAACATTTTTTGCTTGTTTTCCAATGCCAGACGAAGGCATTTACATGAGTACGACAAAGGATCCGTTTGGCACATGGTCAGAGCCAGTCAATATTCGTCCGGGTGCAGGCTGGATTGATCCGTGTCCGTTTTGGGATGAAGATGGCAGAGCATATCTTGTGGCAGGTGTTGCAAAAAGCCGCATCGGATATAAGAGCGTGCTTCATATGATTGAAATGCAGCCAGATGGAATGGGTCTGATAGGAGAAGCAAAAGTTGTCTTTGATGGAAATTTAAATGAGCAGGAAACAATTGAGGGACCAAAGCTATATAAGAGAAATGGATGGTACTACATCTTTGCACCGGCAGGCGGTGTAAAAACAGGATGGCAGACTGTGCTTCGCTCAAGAAATATTTTTGGACCTTATGAATATCGCGTTGTTATGCGTCAGGGAGATACTCCTGTAAACGGCCCTCATCAGGGCGCATGGGTAGATACCGTGACAGGTGAAGACTGGTTTTTACATTTTCAGGATGTGTATGCAGCCGGAAGAATTATTCATTTGCAGCCGATGAGCTGGAAAGAGGACTGGCCGATTATTGGTATTGCAAAGGATGGAAATGATTATGGAGAGCCAGTGCTTACTTACCGCAAGCCAAATGTCGGTGAGGCTGCGAAAGAGGCTGAAATCTGTGAGCCAGATGCCTCTGATGATTTTAGTAAAAACACACTCGGTCTTCAGTGGCAGTGGAATGCAAATCCAAAAGAAGACTGGTATAAGCTTACATCAGAGGGTCTTTGCCTGAAAGCAGTGAAGCAAGAGGAAAAAATCAAACATGGTGATTATCCAAATCTTCTCCTTCAGAAGTGGCCAGCACCAGAATTTATCTGTGACACAACACTTTCTCTTGCCGGATTAAAAGCAAACGAAGAGGCTGGTGTGATTTCTATGGGTGTAAAATATGCGCTTCTTTCATTTGCAAGAAACGAGGAAGGTGTGGTTGAAGCTTCATTTATCAATGGAGAGCAAAAATATGGAAAGATTCTTGTGGAGAGTACCGAGGAGACAAGTACACAGCTTGGAACACTAGTGTTTGCAGATGATAGTGAAACTGTAACAGTCCGCATGAGTGTACACCGTGTTGGAACGCAGGATTTAAGCGAGAAGGAAAAGAATTTCCCACTTGAAGAGGTCGTTTTTGAGTACAGCACAAACGGCACAGATTACAAGAAGGCCGGAAGCTATATGGCAGCTGCCGGACGCTGGGTTGGTGTAAAGAGTGGTGTTTATTGTGCAGCTCATCATAGTGAGGCTGTTGGAAGCTGCCTTGTAAAAAAGACAGTTTATAAAATCTGTAAAGCCAAGATTAAAAAGACACAAGGAGATTTTCAATGACAAGAACATACAAAAATCCCGTACAGCGCGGCTTTTTTCCAGATCCATCAGTTGTTCGTGTGGGCGATGATTATTACATGGTCAATTCAACCTTTCAGTACTTTCCGGCAATTGCAATAAGCCACTCAAAGGATATGGTGCACTGGGAGTTAATTGGACATGCCATTACAGATCATGATGAATTAGATTTAAGTGATATACGTGATTCACATGGAATTTGGGCACCTGATATTTCCTACAGCAATGGTCGCTTTATCATAATGGCAACGCTTCGTTTAAATGCAGATGGAAAGCGTGATAATAATGTTATGCGCCGTCAGGTAGTTGTCTCATCAGACAGGCCAGAAGGTCCTTACAGCAAGCCATCATGGCTGGAGGTAGACAGCATTGATCCGTCTCATTTTGTAGATGACGATGGAAAGCACTACATGGTTATCAGTCCTGGAATAAATCTTGTTCCAATCTCTGATGACTGTACGCGAGTGATAGGCGATTTAATTCCTGTCTGGCCGGGAACAGGTGAGCGCTGCCCGGAAGGACCTCATATCTTGCGCCACGGTGATTATTATTATGCAATTCTTGCAGAGGGCGGCACTGGATATGGTCATGGCATAAATGTGGGACGCTCAAAAAATTTATTTGGTCCGTATGAAGCATCGCCATATAATCCTTTAATGAGACAGCTTGATCCAAACGCACCTATTCAGAGAACAGGTCATGGAAAGCTAATCGAGGATGCAAATGGAGACTGGTGGGTTTACTATTTGATGGGACGACCAAACCGTGGCATCGAAGTCGCAAATGGCAAAGCACCAAAGCCGGGAGAGATACGCGTGCCGGGCGCCTATACGACAGTGGGCAGAGAGACAGGTCTTGATCCAGTAAGATGGTTAGACGATGGCTGGTTTGTTATTAACGAAGGCAAAGGTCCAAGCAATGAGCAGACTGCGCCAGATCTGCCAGAGGTAGTTTATCCAAAGTGGCAAAGAGATGACTTTGACAGCGACACACTAGATGTTCACTGGCAGTTCGTTAGAAGACCTGCGCCGGGAAATTATTCACTGACAGAACGTCCAGGTCATATGCGAATTTGGACGCAGGATGGTCAGCTCTTTGAGATTCGCGCAAAAAATACGCTGCTTCGAAGAGAGGAAGAATTATCATACACTGCAGTCACAAAGCTTTCATTTGATCCGACAAGAGATGGTGAGCAGGCTGGACTTACATGTTATTACAGTACAGCGACATATGCACGCTTCTCACTTTGTTTTGAAGGCGAAAGAAAATTACAGCTTGTAATAAATAGAAACCACGGCGAAGAGCTGATTGCAGAGGTAAATCAGGTAAAAAATGGACCGATTTGGCTAAAAGTAGAGGTAGATCGTCTGACAAGACGCTTTTTATACAGCTGCGACGGAGAAAGTTGGAGCGAGGCAGGCATATTAAAAGACTGTATTTACCTGTGCGATGAGGGTGTGCCAGACGATCCGAAACGCCACACCGGAACACTAGTCGGCATCTACGCCAACAACGGTGGCTGCGGAAGCCGCATTCCGGCAGATTTTGACTTCTTTGAATTTCAGGGAAGAGACATCAATATAGTTCACGGATCGTAATATGACCCTCTGTGAACAATAGTAAAGTAATGATATAGAAGAAAGAGTAGTAATTTATGGAAAACCGTGATCTGAAAATGGCAGAAAAAATTGCCGCATGCGTAGCAGACAAGGGAGGACGAACCTTTCTTGTCGGAGGCTACGTGCGTGATCTTTTAATGGGAAAGCATAGCAAGGACATTGATATTGAAATCCATGGCGTACAGCCAAAAGAGCTAGAGAATATTCTTGATGGGCTTGGCTCTAGAACTGAGATGGGTGCAAGCTTTGGAGTGTATGGTCTTAGAGGATACGATATCGATATTGCTATGCCGCGTCAGGAGGAGGCGACAGGACGAGGTCACAAGGATTTTAAAATATATGTAGATCCATTTCTTGGAACATATAAAGCTGCAATGCGCCGTGATTTTACAATCAATGCCATGATGCAGGATGTGCTGACTGGAGAGATTATTGATCACTTTGGCGGTCAGGAGGATCTAAAAAAAGGAGTGCTTCGTCATGTAAATCCTCACACCTTTGCAGAAGATCCGCTTCGTGTGCTTAGAGCTGCGCAGTTTGCCGCACGCTTTTCATTTTCTATTGCGCCAGAGACAATTGAATTATCTCGAACAATGGATTTGACGACATTAGCTCATGAGCGTGTGATGAGCGAGCTTGAAAAAGCTTTGTTAAAGGCTTCACATCCGTCCATTTTCTTTGAACAGATGCACAAAATGAATCAGCTTGACGACTGGTTTTTACATTTAACACAGCTTATTGGAGTAAAGCAGTCTAAAAAGTATCACCCTGAGGGCGATGTGTGGAATCACACTATGCAGGTACTTGACAGTGCAGCCTTACTTCGAAGCAAGGCAGAAAATCCGCTTGGATTTATGCTGACAGCAGTAGTACACGATTTTGGAAAAATCATATCAACAACAGAAGAGAATGGAGAAATTCATTCTTATGGTCATGCAAAAAAGGGCGATCCTCTTGTAAAAGAATTTTTAGAGCGCATTACAAATGAGACAAAGCTGATCCGTTATGTCAGAAATCTTGCATCACTTCATATGAGACCTTACGTGCTTGCCAGAGCGCAAGCCGGGAAAAAGTCAACAAATCAGATGTTTGACAGTGCGGCAGTGCCATCTGATCTGATTCTTTTTTCAACGGCCGATCAGATGGGAAAGGGAAAAGGACAAATTATTCCAGAATATGAAGATTTTTTAAAGGAGCGTCTTGACTGGTATCAGTACACGATGGCGCAGCCATGCGTGATGGGAGCTGATTTAATTAAGGCTGGATTAAAGCCTGGACCCAAATTTAGTGAAATTCTCGCATACTCACATGATCTTCATCTTTCAAACGTGCCAAAAGATGAAGCGTTGGCTCAAACGCTTGCATTTGCGCGAAGACTTGCATAAGTGTTAAAAATGACATAATAACTTGTGTAATATGCACAAATAATAAAGGGCGCTGTACGGCAAAAAGACAGAAAATAAGAAGAAACTTTACATTCTTACAGAAGTCAGATATACTAACGATAGTGCAAGTTTTATAGCGCGAAAAGGAGGAATAGTAAGTTGATACGATATCTTGAAGAGAAAAAGCTGTTTCAACTGGACACAACAAACACAACTTATGTAATTGGTTTAACACCAGAAGGATATGTGGGACACGTATATTATGGAGACAGGCTTTTTGGAGAAGCAGTCAGCACATTGCTTCGAATGGAGGAGCCGCCATTTACCCCATCGAAAAATTTGAGAGAAAAGTCTGCTTTTCTTGATTTCTTTCCAATGGAATATCCAACTGGAGGAATTGGTGATTACAGAGAGAGCTGTCTTGATGTGCGAAATGAAGCAGGAAGCAAGGCATCGGAAATTCTTTATTCCTCCCACGTCATCACAAATGGTAAGCCTCGCTTAGAAGGTCTTCCAGCATCATTTGGAAATGACGACGAAGTACAGACACTTGTGATTACTTGTAAGGATTTGGTACTTGGTCTGTCCGTTGAGTTAATGTATTCTGTTTTTGAGAAGGAAGATGTAATTGTCCGCAGTACACATGTCACCAACGAAGGTTCACAGACTCTTCGTTTGGAGAAGGTTTACAGCGCTTGTCTGGATATGGACAATGAAAACTTCGAACTTTTAAATCTGCATGGCTCATGGGCAAGAGAGCGCCACATTCAAAGACGTGAGCTCGCTTACGGAAAGCAGCTGATGTCCTCATTAAAAGGAGAATCCAGTCATCAGGAGCATCCGTTCCAGGCACTTGTCACAAAGGGGTGCGATCAGGAGCACGGTAAGGTTTACGCAATGCATTTTGTGTATTCTGGAAACTTTATCGCGCAGACAGAGCGTACACAGTTTGACATGGTGCGTATGGTCATGGGAATTTCAGCTGAGGAATTTTGCTGGCAGCTTACGCCTGGTTCATCATTCCAGGCACCAGAGGTAGTTTGTGTTTATTCCTCAGAGGGTCTTGGAAAGATGTCCAGAAGTTATCACGATTTTTATCGAAGCCACATGATTCGCAGTCCATATAATCATCGCAAGCGTCCGATCCTAATCAATAACTGGGAGGCGACATATTTTAATTTCGACACACAAAAGCTTCTTGCAATTGCAAAGGAAGCAAAGGCGTGCGGAATTGAAATGCTCGTCATGGATGATGGATGGTTTGGTCATCGAAATAATGATGACAGTTCACTTGGCGACTGGAAGGTAAACACAGATAAGATCAAGGGCGGCCTGAAATATCTTGTTGATGAGGTTAACAAGATTGGTCTGGAGTTTGGTATCTGGTTTGAGCCGGAGATGATTTCTCCTGATTCAGATTTGTACCGTGAACATCCTGATTGGGCAATCCATATCGACGGCAGAGCTGCAACACAGAGCCGCTGTCAGTATGTGCTCGACTTATCACGTAAGGAAGTAAGAGACTATGTTTACGATCAGGTTTCTTCTATCCTTCACAGTGCAAATATCCGCTACGTTAAGTGGGACATGAATCGTCAGTTAAGCGATCTTGGAAGCAGCTATCTGTCAGCAGATCATAAAGAAGAGCTGTTCCACCGCTATGTTCTGGGCGTTTACGAGATGCAGGAGCGTCTTGTTACAGAGTTTCCAGAGCTGCTTTTAGAAAATTGCTCTGGAGGCGGTGCAAGATTTGATCCGGGTATGCTGTATTACTCGCCGCAGATCTGGTGCTCAGATGATACAGATGCAATTGAGCGTCTGCTTATTCAGGAGGGAACTTCACTGATTTATCCGCTTTGCTCAATGGGTGCACATGTAAGCGACTGCCCGAATCATACAGTCGGAAGAGTTACCCCATTTGAGACAAGAGGTCACGTGGCACTTGCCGGAACCTTTGGCTATGAGCTTGATGTAACAAAGATTCCGAAAGAAGACAGGGAACAGATTCCACAGCAAATTGCGATGTACCATAAATATCATGAGCTTGTACGTGAGGGTGATTATTACCGCATCGCATCCTACAGTGAGAATCATCTGTACGATTGTTGGGCTGTATCTGCAAAGGATAAGAGCGAAGTGCTTGTCACCTACATTCAAGTCCTTTCAACGCCAAATGCACACAGCAGAAAACTTTATTTAAAAGGCTTTGAGCCACAGGCCGTATATCGTCTCGAAGAGACAGGAGAAACCTTTACAGGAGAAATTCTGGAAAAATACGGCTATCTGATTCGTCCATTATGGGGCGATTTTAGCAGCAAACTGCTGCACTTTACAAAGAATTAAACGTAAACAGAAACTAAAAATATTGCGAATGCGTACTATGATACAAAAAGTATCAAGTGGTAAATGTGACACTTGTCTTTTTATTACTGGTGTAGTAAATTCTAGTTGTGAAATTCCTATTGGAGGAGACAGGTATCTGGTACGCGTAGAAAGGTGTGTCAGACTATGGAGAGAGAACCATTAAGTGCTTGTGAAGCTATGATTATGAAAGTAATCTGGGATCAAAAAGGAGATATTTCAGTTCCGGAGCTGATTGATTTGATCCAGGAGCGTTACAAGAGAGATTACAAGAGAACAACAGTAGTAACCTTCCTTACCCGCTTAAACGGAAAGGGTTTCATTAGCTCTCGCCGTGCAGGCAGAATTTCCTACATTCACGCAGAAAAGAGCGAGGAAGAATACAAGGCAAAGCTCTCAGCGCGCGAGGTTAATTTCTGGTTCGACGGCAAGCCGGCCGAGTTCATCGCAGCACTTTCAAACAACCAGTCTCTTTCTAAAGAAGATATCAAACAGATAAGAGGCTTGTTGGATGAAATGGATCAATGATGTAGTATTTGCAATTTTGGCAGCACATGTCTGGGGCAGCCTGATGCTATTTGTTTGGCTGCGGGCAGTAAAACGACTAGAGGACAAAGGATATACGCGGCTATTATTTTATCTGCTGCGTGCCGTAATTGTGGCATATCTTTTGCCTCTGGGATTAGGAGCAGTATTGATAATCAATGAGGCAATGGTAGTCTTTAATGGAACTTTGTTTCGGACTACGCCTGTTATTACAATGATTTGTCAGCTGCTATTTATGCTTTGGATTTTAGGCTTTTTCGCAAATTTTGAATCGCTGCAGGAAAAATGGGATATGACAAGGCACTGCTTTAGCGATGCGCTTCCGGCATCAAGGGAGCGGCAGCTGCGCTTTCAGGAAATCTGCAGACAGACAAAAAGGCGTTCTGGACGCGTTATATTATGTGAGAAGGCAGGGATTCGCTGCGGCGGAATCACCGTTGGCGTTATCCATCCAAAGATTGTGCTGCCAGAAGGCAAAACGGATGAATTCGTGGAGCGTGTTACAATGATTCACGAGCTTGTCCACTACACACGCAAAGATATTTGGTTTTTGACGGCAGCAAAGGTCGTTGAGGCTATCCACTGGTTCAATCCATGGACAAGAGGTCTGGCAGCACAGATGAGTCAATGGAATGAATATGCCTGTGACTGGGAGGTCTGCAATAAATACCTTGGAAATATTAAAGCATATTTAGAGGTATTGTATCGTGTCTCTATGCAGGGACAGGAAGATAAGACAGACATGTATTCTTCAATAGGAACGCAGCCTATGAAGTTAATCGGGAGGATGGAAAAAATGATCAATATGAAAAATGCAATGAAAAAACCAAAAATCTTTGGCGTACTCGCAGCAGTTGCTGTTTCCTTTACCTCAGCAGGTTCTGCACTTGCTTCAACTGGTATCTTAGCAGGTGGATATCATGCGTTGTATGAATTGACGTATGTGGAGAAAGATGAAGTAGGTATTAAGTCAGTTGGAGATATTGATTTACTGACAGGCAATACCACTCCACAAGACAATAGCAATATCAATCCAGAAGATTACGTAAATACAGGCATTGAGTTTATTGATGTGCTTCCAATTGATGGATATACATCGGAAAAAGATCAGAGTGATATTGAGTTAGCATCATCTGCTAATTTTAGCTGGAATCTTCCAACTGATTATATTAAGAGCACAAAGGATTTCTGGGCAACTAGTTCACATCATATTGCAGTGAGTGGAGATGTCACGCCAGCTGGAAAAATCATCCGCGTAGGCATCATAGAGCCAGGTGGAATCCGCAGATGTATTTATGCAACAGGAAGCTTCTCATATCCATTCCCACTCGATAAGACAGGTTTTTACTGTGTCTACGCCATCAACGACAACAGCGAAGTAGTAAACCTGACAGGCGTTTATGCTACATATTAACTTAATCTTCGCAGAGTCAAAAGAGTATACAAGCAGGGGGAGCGCAGCAAAGACGGTAAAGTTTAGACAGAAGGCAACGTGACAGCAAAAAAGCTGCGGGATAAAATATAATAAAACAGCTATCTGATATCAAAAAGGTATCGGGTGGCTGTTTTTTTGAACGTAGATAAGCATTCCCACGCTTCAAGTGCGCAGAGCACTAAGCGGCGGGTGAGGGGGATGCTTATGTCAGTGGGAGTTGAAAGCTCC
>OGDN01002014.1_pt1 | contig 28780 bp, 16 predicted proteins | sample 1570271 | NCBI WGS metagenome assembly OGDN01 (sample SAMEA4384481, study PRJEB24528) | human gut metagenome | reverse complement strand
GTGCAGTTCCAGAACTTAGGGCGGCGACTCACCTCTGTGACACCTTGCTTTCCCCTTCTTCCGGGGTGCAGTTCCACGACTAGCAATAGCGACTTACCCCGGAGCACCTTGCTTTTTCCTTCTTCCGTGGTGCCAAAACCAACCTTTGCCAAGCAGACTCATCTCCTCCCCCCAAACGCCACACACCACAGGAAAGCCCCAAAAACCTCCTCCCACGCCAAGGGGACCAGCCTTCCGGCTGGTCCCCCGTAATATAAGTTGATGAAGTTTTCTCCCTGGAATTACGAATGCTGCTGTGCAGCCTTCGTAATTCTTGGTTCTTCTTATTTGCTGCTTTGTTTTTTCTTGGAAATTACGTCAAAGGCTACGGCTGCCAGAAGGACAAGTCCTTTTACGGCTTTCTGCCAGTTTGCGTCGATTCCCATGATGGACATTCCGTTGTTCAGAACACCCATGAAGATGGCACCGATTACTACTCCGGGTACGGTTCCGATTCCACCGTATGCGGAAGCTCCACCGATGAAGCAGGCACCGATCGCATCCATTTCGTAGTTTGTTCCGGCTGTAGGTGCTGCGGAATTGAAACGGGCGATGCAGACAAGAGCTGCGACTGCAGAAAGCACTGCCATGTTGACATAAGCGATGAAGTATACGCGGTTTGTCTTGACACCACTGAGTTTTGCTGCATTTTCGTTACCGCCGACTGCGTAGTAGTAACGGCCGGAAACGGTTTTGGATGTGTAGTAAGCATAAGCTGCTACGATTACGGCAAGAAGAATGAGGATTGTCGGCAGACCTTTGTAGCTGTACAATTTGATGCAGACAAACATAACCACTGCGGTAATGATGACACATCTTGCGATATCGCCGTAAAGATTGCTCTGCTGATATCCGTTTTTCTTTGCTTTAATTCGTTTCCAGATAACGGAAGCGATATAACCTACACTGATCAGGATGCCGGCTGCAAGAGCGGTTCCATAACCAGGTACGTAATTGTTAAACAATGCGATATATTCATCCGGCATCGGGGAGATTGTGAGGCCATCCAGTACGAGGAGTGCGACACCACGCCATAAAAGCATGCCGGCAAGAGTTACGATAAACGGAGGGATGCGGACGTAGGCGATCCAGAATGCCTGCCATACACCGATTCCAAGTCCTACGAGAAGACCGGCTCCGATGGCTACCCACATATTAACGCCGCCATTTACCATCAATTTTCCGACTACGGCGCCGACCAGACACACGATCGAGCCAACGGACAAGTCGATGTTACCACCGGTAAGGATACAAAGTAACATACCTACTGCAAGAATAACGACATAACCATTTTGTGCGATTAAGTTCGTTATGTTGGATGACAAGAGGAGTGCTCCATCTGTCATAAATGTAAAGAATATCGCAACGATGATCAGCGCGATCACCATTGTATTTTTTTTCAAAGCTTCTTTCACCTGATTCATTTCATTCACGCTCCTTTTCCTGATTTCATGATATATGACATGATAATTTCCTGGGTTGCTTCTTTTCCGTCTACTTCGCCCACCATTTTACCTTCGTTCATGACATAAATGCGGTCGCTCATGCCAAGCACTTCCGGTAATTCCGAAGAAATGATGATGACGGATTTTCCTGCTGCCACCAGGTCATTGATGATACAATAAATCTCGTATTTGGCTCCAACGTCGATTCCTCGTGTCGGTTCATCCAGGATCAATACGTCCGGATCCGTCAGCATCCATTTTGCCAAAAGCACTTTCTGCTGGTTACCACCACTTAAATTTCCCACATTTTGGTAAACCGACGGTGCTTTCGTATGAAGTTTCTGCCGGTAATCTTCTGCGATCTGAACTTCTTTTAATTTGTCAATCACACCATAGCGGCTGACTTTGTCCATTTTGGCAAGAGACGTATTGGTGTAAATCGGATTACTTAAGATCAATCCATTGCCTTTTCGGTCTTCGGTCACATACGCAAGTTTGTGGTCGATCGCCTGACGCACATTTTTCAGATGAACTTCCTTTCCATTCATTTTAATCGTTCCGCTGATGCCGGTTCCGTAACTGTGTCCAAACAGACTCATCGCAAGTTCCGTACGTCCTGCTCCCATCAAACCGGAGATGCCGACCACTTCGCCGCGGCGTACATAAAAGGATACGTCGTCAACCACTTTCTTTGCCGGTGTCATCGGATGATGAACGGTCCAATGATCGACTTCCATGCAAACCTCGCCGATCTTGACATTTTCTCTGGCCGGGAAACGATTGCTCAATTCTCGTCCAACCATGCCGCGGATAATACGGTTTTCACTGAAATCGTCCACTTCTTTATCCATCGTCTCAATCGTGGAGCCGTCACGGATAACCGTAATCTTATCTGCCACGTAAGAAATTTCATTTAATTTGTGGGAAATGATGATTGATGTCATTCCCTGTTTTTTAAACTCAAGCATGAGTTCCAAAAGTGCCTGCGAATCGGATTCATTGAGCGATGCCGTCGGCTCGTCAAGGATCAAAAGTTTTACATCTTTCGCCAGTGCTTTGGCAATTTCTACCAACTGCTGTTTGCCGACTCCGATATCTTTGATCAAAGTGTGTGGATCTTCTTTCAACCCTACCTTTTTCATAAGCTCCTCGGCACGTCCGTAGGTTTTCGTCCAGTCAATCGCCATTTTCTTTCCCTGCTCATTGCCAAGAAACATATTTTCTGCGATCGTCATATACGGTACCAGTGCAAGTTCCTGGTGGATAATTACAATACCTTTTTTCTCACTGTCTTTAATTTCCTTGAATTTACAAATTTCTCCATCGTAAACGATATCACCTTCGTAACTTCCATAAGGGTAGATTCCACTGAGGACATTCATCAATGTCGATTTACCGGCTCCGTTTTCACCGACCAGTGCGTGAATCTCACCTTTTTTCACCTTCAAATTGACATTATCCAGTGCTTTTACGCCGGGAAATGTTTTGGTAATTCCATTCATTTCCAAGATATATTCTGCCATCGGTCACCCCTCCTTACTTCACATCAGATTCTTTATAATATCCGGAATCAATCAACACTTCTTTGTAGTTATCCTGGTCTGCGAAGACAGGCTGGCAAAGATACGTTGGCACGATTCCTTTTCCATTGTCATAACTTTCTGTGTCATTGACCGGAACTTCTTTTCCTTCAATGATCGCTGTTACCATTTCTACTACTTTGGATGCCAGCTGTCTCGTATCTTTAAAGATCGACATCGACTGTTTGCCGGCAATGATATTTTTTACGGATGTGATATCGCAGTCCTGACCGGTCAGAATCGGGAAGTCGCCTTTGTAAGAAGCGACCAGTGCATTGGTGATACCATTTGCTACCGAGTCATTGGAAGACAATACCGCATCCAATTTTGTACCATCTTGATAGTATGCTGCCAGAATATTTTCCATTCTCTTCTGGGCTTCCTCAGTGGACCAGTTTGCTGTCGCACATTCTGCCAACGTCGTTGAACCGGAACGAACTACCAGTTTTCCGGAATCAATGTACGGCTGGAGAATCTTCATCGCACCGCCAAAGAAGTAGTTACAGTTGTTATCGTCGGAAGAACCGGTGAAAAGCTCGATATTAAATGGTCCTTTTGCATTTTTCAGATCCAGTTTATCTTCAATGTACTGTCCCTGAAGTTCTCCGACAAGTTCATTGTCAAATGTTGCATAATACGATACGGCGTCGCTCTGCATGATCAGACGGTCATAGGAGATAACCGGGATGCCCAGTCCTTTCGCTCCCTGCAAAGCAGTTCCAAGTGCCGAACCATCGATAGAAGCAACTACCAAAACATCCGGATTGACAGCGATCATATTTTCAATCTGGCTGACCTGCGTTGCGATATCGTTGTTCGCATACTGGATATCTACGTCATATCCTTGTTTTTCAAGCTGCGCTTTCATATTACTTCCGTCCTGTGCCCAGCGCTGCAGATCCTTTGTCGGCATGGAAACCGCGATCCGCTTTTTCGCATCCGGGTCTTTTTGCTGTGGCTTATTGACTGCCACTTGATCTCCGCTTACTCCGCAGGCGGTCAGCGAAAGCATCATTCCGACTGCCATCAGGCAAGCGATCCATTTTTTTATCATCTTCATAGCCATTCTCCTTCTCAAAATATTTTTCTTGCATACAGCCATTCTTGTTTTCTTGTCTACAATATATCATATCCTAAACAGGAATGCTTTACGATGAAATGGACAATTTTGCGATTTTCCTGACAGCACAAAAAAAGAGTAGCACAATCTTAATTTCAAAATTGTGCTACTGCTCTTAATTCGCTTTTTTATTGAGATATACTTCTTCTTTCGTATGGAAGCCACCCTCGATGATCACTTGATCGATGTTTTCCGAAACAACGAAAACCGGGGAAAGCTGGTAACTTGGTACATCGTAAGTGCCATCGGACATCGTCGCCTTCACACCGGTATCTTCGCCTTTGGCAAGTTTCACACAAAAATCTGCCGCATTCTCCGCAAGCTCGTCAATATTTTTAAATGCCGTTCCCCCCTGAGTCCCCTCGACGATACGCTGACAGGCGGCAAGATCACCATCCTGCCCAAGGACATACACTTTTCCGGCTTTCTGGTTTTCCGAAAGTGCACGAATCGCCTGTGTTGCAAGATCATCATTGCCACACACCACGACATCACAAGAATTCCCTTTGGAAAAATATTCTGAAACGATATCATATGCCTGCTCTGCGATCCAGCCTTTTGCATAATTTTTTTCTACAACTTTATAGGTACTGCCTAATTTGGAAGCCAGCCCTTTTTCCATCAATTTCACATTGTAATCTTCCGACGAACCAAGGACTTCCAGTATCTGTGCGCCTTTTGGAAATTTCCGGGTGATCGCATCGCCGTAAATCTCGCCAACCTTTTCACTGTCAAACGAGAGGTATAGGTCCACATTGGCATTTTCCAACATTCTGTCGTAGGCAACGACGCGGATTCCCCGCTCTTTTGCCTGCGCGACCACATCGCTGAGTGCCGATGTATCCGCTGCTACAACGACGATCACATCCATTTTCTGTTCGATAAAATACGAAATCTGCTTTTTTTGCGCCGTCACATCTCCGCCGGCATTCTGCACATTGACGTCAGCTCCGAGTTCCTGCGCCCGCGACACAAAGACGTCGCGGTCACGCTGCCACCGCTCGATGACAAGAGAATCAAAAGAAAATCCGATCCGGATTCTGTCCGAGTCACTTTTCTTTTCCGGCTCGCCTGCGCCACATCCGGTCAGCAAAACGACTGCTGCCACACAGAGCAAAAGACAGATCTTTCTTATATTTACTTGCTTCATACATTCCTTCTTTCTAACCTTCTCGGTACTCCGACGGGGTCACACCAACCGTCTTTTTAAAAATCCGGCTGAAATAATTCGGGTCGCTGTAACCGGATTCCACACAGATCTGCTTGATGCTTTTTTCCTTTTCCCGCAGCAGATTTTTTGCGTGTTCCATCCGAAGTCCCGTCAAATACTCAACAAATGTCTCACCTGTTTCCTCCTTAAAAACTTTACTAAAATAATACGGACTGACATTGGCGACACGACTCACTTCATCCAGCGAGATGTCTTTTTGGAAATTATTCCCAATATAATCTCTCGCATTTGCCACAATGTCACTATATTTCTCACTCGCCTTCGCATGAATGATCTCTGCCGCCGCTTTCATATAGTCGAGAAACCAGCTCTGCAGCTGATCCATCGTGGTGAAACCGGTTACCGTCGCCAGATAATTCGTTCGGTCGCGGAAATGATACGACATTCCGCCCTCGTGAAAAGCGATTCGCTCGGCGTACATGACAAGTTCCAGCACTTTCAGGCGGACATCGTCAAGGCAGGAAGCATAATTTTTCTGCATCCAATCAAAAAACTGCGCAGCCTCTTCCAGCGTTTTTGACACATCACCACGTTTGAGTGCCACATACATCGCATTTTCTGTCTCCAGCGGATAATTTTCCTCGACATCCTGCGCCGCCACAAGGTCATTGATATGCATTACTGTCCCTTCAGCCTTTTTCAACGCCAGGCAGGCTTCCTGATACGACGGATAAATGTCATCCACCGGGCGGATGCTTCCGACTCCGGCACGAAACTGTAATTCAATACGCGAGATCAGTTTCTGTATCATATTGTCGGTTTTTTCGATAATTTTTACTCGTTCATTGTATTCTTTTTCCGGAGCTGCCGCCGGCACATAAACGACGATTTTATTGGTCATAACCGGTCCTACCGTCGCCGGAAAAAATTCCTTCACGATCTGACGGAATTCATCGTAAAATTTCTGCGCTTTAACCGACATTCCGACGACATTCGTCATTTTTCGGTTTTCGATCGCATCGCCGACTTCAATGACAAGAATCATGCCATAATCTCCCGGAATATCGAGCAATTCACGGAAACGTTCTGTATCTCCCGAATAGTTATCCTGAAATAAGATCGAATAAATCATTCCGCTCTCAATGATCGGCACGACGGCTTCCAATTTTTCCTTGTATTCCAGACTTTTTTCCCATCGTCTCTGCTGTTTGCGCACTTCATCCATCGCTTTTTCAAGTGCCGAGACGATACGCGAAGTGTTGGCAGGCTTCGTAATAAAATCCATAACGCCAAGTGACATCGCTTTTTTCGCATAGTCAAACGTATCATAGGCGGACATGATGATAAAACAGGTTCTCGGGCAGAATGTTTTGATCTCTTCAATCGCCTCAATTCCGTTGATTCCCGGCATCTGAATGTCTAGCATCGCGATATCCGGTCGAAATTCTTCCGCAACTTCAATGACAGCTCGTCCGGTCTTTGCCGTCCGCACTTCGCACGTATCTCCAAAGTTTTTCGCCACGATCCGCTGCAGGGATTCGAGTACAATTCCCTCGTCATCTGCCAGCAGTAATTTTATCATGGTCTCACCTCCTTCGGAATTTTAAGCATAAACTGCGTTCCCTTTCCTTCACCGTCACTTTTGATCTCCAATACATCTTCCGTCGTATAATACATCTGCAGCCGCTCCAATACATTGTAAATACCGATTCCATTGGATTTGCTGTTTTTCCTGTTTTTTACATTTTCTCCCTGCAGCACACGTTCGATGAGTTCCCGGCTCATGCCGCGCCCATTGTCAGCGACTTCGATATAAACGGTCCCTGTTTCCTGCCAGATGCGCAGTATAACCCAGCCTTCCCACTCGACGCCTCGGATACCGTACTGCACGGCATTTTCGACAAGTGGCTGCAGGATCATGGATGGCACAAGAACATTTTCCAGTCCCGGCTCGATTTCCTTCTTATAATGAATATCTCCGGCAAAACGCACATTGAGAATGTAAATATAATGGTCGACAAGCTGAATTTCATCCGCAAGTGTCGCATCTTCATTGATGCGTGACAGATTGTAACGAAAAAATTCTGCCATATTTTCGATAAAAAGTGCCGTCTTATCCGCATCTTCGATCATCGCAAGCTGCATTCCCGCATTCAATGTATTAAATAGGAAGTGGGGGTTGATCTGCGATTGCAGGTATTTTAACTGGGCATCCTTTAACAACGTCTGTGTTTTTAATTCATTTTCACGCATCTCATTTTCTTTTTCCATGCTGACACGCTGCGCTTCGACATATTCGCGTATGCTTCCCATCATCTTATCAAAGGCTTTTGACAGACTCTCAACTTCATCTCCGGTGCGAAATACCGGGATGTCCACGGAAAGATCCCCTGCTGTAACTTCTTTCGCACGCCCGGACAAAATTTTCAACGGTCTCGTGAGACGCCGCGTCAACATGACGACCATGATCGTATCGCACAGTACAACGACGAAGAACATAATCGTTCCTACTACTTCCATATAATATAGGAAGTTTTGCAAAAGCAGGTAATTATGAGAATTTCCCTGAAACTGTATATTGTTCAGGCTGCTGATGTAGCCATTGAGATATTCTTTCATTTTTCCGGCATCTTCATAGCGCTCCCCATAAGTGTTCACATCTCGTCCACGCTTTGCCTTTACTGCCTCCTCGGAAATCTTTAGGTAATTTTTTCCAAGATAATAAATATTATTTTTTAACACACTCGTCTGTCGGTCCATCGTCTCTTCCTGCACCATTGCCAGCTGCTCAGACAGATTCTGCTGGCTGATGTAATACTCCTGCAAGACACCGGAATCTCTCGTTTTTAGATATTCCAACATCTCGGAATGCACTTTATCCAGTTCTTCTGTCATTTTATTTAATTGCACATTGGTCGCATATACCTGCTCAATCTGAACAAGTACCTGATTGATATTAAGAAACATCATAACATTGATCAACAGTGTCATAACCGATGTAAATATCAATAATACGATCATTTTTGTGCTAATCGACGCTCGCTTCATTTTCCACCTCTTATCACGTTTTGTTGTATCATCTGATATTCGTTTACAATACCGTTTTTCTTATATTCCTGCAATGCCTGGATTGCCGTCTTTCCAATCGCCTCTGAATCAATCGCCACGCTCGCTGCAATTACTTTTTTTCCCAGCCCCCGCCGAATCTCATCATTTTCATAAGCTCCAATAATCTTGACCGTGCCTACTTTACTGTAATCAACAACCGCCTGATACGCGTATGCCGTTCCTTCCAAAGACAAACTGACAAGTACATCCGGGCACTGTTTCTCATCCAAAATACAGTTTCTGACTGCTTTTTCTGTCGCGAATTCATCTTCTCCCTCAAGAAACTGTACTCGAATTTTTGCTCCCTGCACTTTCTGCCGGATGGTCTGCAAAACCAGATTATTGTCTCCAAGGTCTCCATTTTTTCCCATCAGCAGAAGGACATCTTTTTTCTTTTTGGAAATATTTTCCTGTATCAACTCTGCATAACTGTCTCCGAGACTGCTGTCATTGACTCCCACGAACGCACATCGCCTGCCGCTGTAGTTGTCATGCAGCATCGTCACAACCGGAATTCCGGCTTCCATCGCCGCATTCATCTCCGGGCCGACCGATTTGGAAGAGGATTGCAATAAAATGCCATCGACTTTTTCTGCAATCGCAATATCCATATATTCTTTCGTCTCATATGTCTGCGACACATTTTCAAAAATCTGCTCGACATAAATATTTTGCTTTTTGCCTTCTTCTTTTGCCGCCTCGTAAACCTGCTGCCAATATTCGTCTTCCGGATTGTCTACAATAAAGGCATAATGTGCCTCATAGGACTGCTCTTTCGTTTCCTCAAGATCTGTCTTTGCCATCTGTCTGCGCAAAATGGCAAAGCCACCGAGTGTCACAGCAAATGCAATGACGATACAGATCAGCATCCCCATAAGAACAGAATTTTGCCTGTTTTTCTTTTTCATTTTCTCTGACATACCACCTTATCTCAACGGAGTTCCTCACCGCGCCGTTTTTTGTTCATCACTTTATAACGGTACATTTTTTCGTCACTTTCTTTGATATACTGCTGCATGCTTTCCGTTTCCCCGGGCACACGGCTCGTAATTCCGTAACTGGCATGGATCGCATACGGTTTTTCGCTGGTTTTGTTAAATTTTTCCAACTCTTTCTCCATTTTCAGCATCCATGCGCGGCCTTCCATCTCGGTTACATTTTTTGCCAATACGACAAACTCATCACCACCTGTACGCGCACACAAATATTCTCCCCGACACGCCCCCGAAATCGTCTCGCATACTTTCTTCAATGCAAAGTCTCCCTCGATATGCCCGAAATTATCATTGATCTGCTTCATTCCATCGAGATCGATAACGCACAAAAACAAGGGGCTCTTCTCCTGCTTTGCCTGCTCCAACAGCCGCACACCCTGCTTTTCCAGTCCGCGGCGGTTGTACCAGTCGGTCAATTCGTCGCGGTCGTACATATAGGCAAGTTCATCGATCAACGTTTTCATCTTATCTTCAATGAGCAGATCATGAATTTTGTTGCCAATATTGATATTCCAGCGGAAGAATAATTTTGCCGTATTTTCCCAAGTCCAAAATTGAAAGGCTTCATAACCGTAACAGCTGTCCTGAAAATGAATCGGCGCAAAATACCACACCTGCGGTTTATCGCTGATCAGTTCTTCCGGCAGAAGTTCCCGCCGCTCAAATGGAATGCGGATTCCGGTCTTCTGCTCATTGTCTTTGATATAAACGCACAATTCCATCTGATCGGTATACGTTTTATACCCCTGCGCATCGTGAAGCATTTCACAGAGGCAGAGTGCATAGTCGCGGATGCCGTACATGTTTTTATGAAATTCTGCAATATAATCTGCGATATCTTCAATGGATTCTGCCTGACTCAAGTAAATGGACATATAGTCAAACTGCGTTGCCCGGTTTTGCTCCGCCTGCAGTTGATCGTATTCGTGCTGCTTTTCCAAAATGATCTTTTCGCCCGCTTTTGCCATGCATCCGCAGGATTCTCGCGCCAAAATCTCCGCCTCAAAACAAACTTTATCGATTTTTTTCCAATCCTCGGTTTCCTGATTTTCTGCGATCAACTCCACCGCCTGCTTTCCCATTTTCTGGAAAGACACACGCATTGTCGTGATCGCCGGCGTAAAGGAAAGTGTCTCCATCAGTCCATCGTACCCACTGACACAGATATCTTCCGGCACACGGATTCCCCGCTTGATCAACTCGCTTGCCACCGCCAATGCCATATGGTCATTCGCACACATAATCACTTCCGGCATCTCGTCTTCCGCCAGAAACCAGTCACACGCCTGAGCTCCCATATTGTACCAATAGTCTCCGTAAAACATCTGATGTTCTGTTACTGGAAGTTCGTATTCTTTCATCGTATCTAAAAAGCACTGCATCCGCTCTCTCGCATCCCAATACGTTTTCGGTCCACTCATAAAACAAAGCCGCTTTTTTCCATGTAATTCAATAAAATGCCGGATAAGTCCTGCCATCCCCGTCGTATTTTCCACAAGAAAGTTGACTGCTCCCTCCACTTTTTCGCGAATGCTGACCACCGGACAATGACAATATTTCTTCACATTGTCGAGGATCTTCTGCCGGCTGCTTTTTTCACTCATTGTATCCAATGCCAGTATCACTCCGGCAAATTCCTCATAACATGGCAGGTCCCATATCATTTGATCACCGATAAAATGTTGATTATTTTGTCCATACTTTCCATAATTTGTAAAAATTGCCACATTATATCCCTGTAGCTCTGCTTCTTCGATGATTCCTTGGCACAAACGCATCTGAAATTCATCTTTGACTTTTTCTGCAAATACCCCTATGGTTTTTCGTTTGTTTTGAAGCATAACCAAACCACCTCCTTATGTATGATGTTATCACAGAATAGACCATCTTACAACACTAACATTATGAAAAAAATGTGTTTTTGCAAGCCTTGTAAGACATTTCTAAATATGGTAAACTGGAAGCAGCAAATAGCACAAAGGGGGTTTTATATGAAACGGATTTGTATTGTATTTGTTGTTTTATTGCTTTTTCCATATTTTAACATGTTTGTATGGACGCCGTCCGAGCCGGACGCGATGTCCTCACAGGCATCGGCACTTTCGACAGAATCTTCGTCTGCCTCCGCTTCCCCGTATTACCTTGCGGCGATCGGCGCTGATGATACCGCTGCTGTCCTGGACGGTTACCCGGTCAAAGAGACCGTGATCGCGGTCATTGACACCGGTGCGGAATTGTCTCACGAAGATCTCGTCGATTCCCTATGGATCAATGAAGCGGAACGAAATGGCACGGACAATGTGGATGACGACGGCAATGGCTACATCGACGATATTTACGGCGTGGATTTTATTAACAATGTTCCCACTCCGGCCCCGGATAATCCCTCCGCCCCGCTTCGTTATGAAGCCCCGGAAGATGATTCCAACACCAGCCATGGCACGCACGTCAGCGGGATTATTGGTATGAATCCGGACAATGCAGTCGGCTACGCCGGTGTCGGTTACCGCACAAAGATCATGATCTTAAAAGCAGGAAATTATAAAAACAGTTTTTCGTTTGCCAATGCCGCAAAAGCGGTTCAGTACGCGGTCGCCAATGGTGCAGACGTGATCAATATGTCGTTTGGCAGTTATAATAAAAACAGCACGTTCGCCGAAGAATTGGAAAAAGCTTCCTCTTCCTGTCTTCTTGTCGCAGCAGCCGGCAATGACGGAAGAGCCTCTTCAGACTCCACCATGTACCCTGCCGCCTATCCCTACGTGATTGGCGTAATGGCGGGCAATACAGCAGATGGCTGCTGGACTTCTTCGAATTTTGTGGATACTTCCCCTGCCCCTTACGACATCCTCTGCCCGGGCGAGTCCATTCTCTCTACCACCCGCTACAATTCGTACGCGGAAAAAAGCGGAACTTCGATGGCTTCCCCTATGGCCGCCGGCAGCGCAGCGGTAATTATGGGGGTTCTCGAAGCAAATAAAACTTACGAAAACCGGGAAGTTCTTCTTGCTGATACAAAAAAATATCTACTTATGAGTGATTCCGTTTATACTTACATCGCAGATTCCGGCCTCATTTATATTACACCACGCCTGAATCTGAAAAATTCGCTGCAGCATATCATTGAGGATTTGAAAAAAGAGACGGGGGCGTCGGCATCTCCATCGCCTGCAATAACGCCTTCGGGAAATCCGGTTCCAACAAAAACGCCTTTGCCGACGGATTCGGCAATACCTTCGCCAACAGTTTCAATTTCTCCAGCAGTCACGACGAACCCTCCTGAAAATTCGATTCCGGCGATCCCAACGACAGCACCGTCGCCGGCAGCTTCCGCAGTTCCGGAAAGCTTTGAATCCCCTTCGGAAAGTCCGGCGGTTACAGGAATCCCTTCCCCCGGCACCACCGCAGTACCGAGCAGCACCACGGCTCCCGCCAAAAAATTTGATACCAAATCTCTCAAGATAAAAAAAGTAACGCAAAAGAAAAAAGGGAAACATAAACTTACCATAAAATGGAAAAAGTGTGAGGCAGCCACAAGATACCAGATCCGTGTTAAAAACAAAAAGAACGGCGAAACACGGTGGTTTTACACAAAGAAAACGAAAATCACCTTAACCCGCAGCAAGAAAATGCAGGTAAGCATCCGTGCCCAGAAGGTAAGCGGGAAAAAGATATGGAGCGGGAGCTATAAGAAACTTCCCCGCGTGGGCTAATGATAGGGAAGGGCAACGGATTTCGCTGGGTTTCCCGATTTTCGCTGCCTCCGCCGCCCTGACACTCCACCAAATACAAACGGGGCTGCCGCACGAATCACTTCGTGCGGCAGCCCCATCTGCGTTCTGTTATTATACACAAATTGTTTTCTATTTGGCTTTTACACTTGCCTTCTTGGAAATACCACTTAAAATCTTGCCATCACCCTTATTCTTAAAGGCACGTACTTTGTAGTAGAATTTCCTTCCTTTTACAGAATAGTTATCCTTGAAAGAATTCTTTTTGACTACCGCAAATTCATCGTAAACTCCGTATTTACTTTCAGCACGGTATACGATATAGCCGCTGGCTTTCTTGTATTTCTTCCAGGAAACATCAATCTTGCCTTTCTTGGCTTTTGCCTTTACCTTGGTAACTTTGCCTTTGAGGGTTTTAATCTTGCCTGTGGCTGCGGTGCTTCCTGCTGCCGTCTGAGCCGCCGATGCTGCTGCTTCATCCACATTTGCAGAAATCGCATATGCACTCATTTTGCTGTTGTTTGCCTTCTTCTTGGCTACCGCAACAACTTTGTAGTAGTACTTGCGTGCATTTTTCTTCATGCTTGTGTAACAACTCTCTTTGACATTTGCTACCAGTTTATATTTGCCATTTGCCTTCTTCGCACGGTAAACATTGTAGGATTGTGCTCCACGTACACCTTTCCAGGTAATGCGGATGCCTTTCTTTCCAATTTTCTTACGACGGACAAATGTCGTTCTTGGCAGCTGGTCTTTATTCACAGCCGGTGCTTCTGTTGCCCCAGGAGCCGGTGCTGCATTGTCTGATGAACCAGGAACCGGTGCCGGTGTCGGTGCCGGCGTCGGTTTCACGATACATTGGATCGTAATGGACTTTGTCGTAACACTTCCGGCATTGTTCTCGACTTCGAATACATACGTTCCATTTTCAGTCACTTCGTACGTTTTTCCGGTATACGGTTTTCCATTTACACGGATTTCCTTTATTCCGGAAACGCCGCCATCGGCTTCGATACCAAGTGTCGCTTTTTCGACGGAACTTGTCGGAGCACCTGTAATTGAAAGGACCGGCTCTGCTACATCTTTCTTCACAGATACCTTAGCAGAAACTTCTTTGCCCAAAATATCTTTTGCAGAAACAATCACATCGTATTCCCCATCCGGCAGATCCGAGATACCAAATACCGTTTCCTCTGTGGTCTTTTCTTTGTCATTGACAACGTAGCGGATTTCTTTCAATGCTGCTGTGCCCTGTTGTACCGTGGCTACGATCGCTGCATCCTTCTTATTGGTAAATGCGCCTTCGGTAAAGTTTGGTGCAAGATGAATGGTCGCTGCAGATTTTTCAATCATAGCACGCTCTGAAGATACAATCACTTCGTTATCATCCTGATCCACAATCTTCGCATATACTACAAAATCCATTTCCTCTTCGAGTGAAACCGGTTTGCCATCGTAGGAAATCCACTTTCCATTTTCATCCAGTTTCTCGCCTCGTTTTATAATCTGGTAAGAAATCGATTTTACACCCGAATGTTCGTCTTCTCCCGTAATCTCCATTTGGAAACCTTTGGAAGAAACCAGGATATCGCCTTCATCCGATGTTGTTACATTCTGTGCGCCATTCAGATCGGTCAATGTGATCGAACCTTCCGGATTGACAATATCTTTAAACAAGGCACGAAGCGTCTCGTCTTTTCCTACGGTATAAACAAATGCTTTCTCTTTCGAGAGAAGTTTATCGCCGGAATCGTACCAGCCGGCAAATTCATAACCTTCTTGTTCGGCTGCCGTCAATTCCAATTCAAATCCGGTATTCACATCGTAATGATATGGCTGCTCTGCCGAAGCCGTCTCACTCTGGGCAGTCAGTGTATCTTCACCACAATGTACCGAACCACCTTCCGTTACTAACAGACCGACATCGTATTTATTGCGCACTGTATACGTAATGATCTTCGACCGTTCGCAGGAATCCGTCTTCGCTTTTACTTTGACATGGACCTCTTTCGGCATCGTTCCTTCGGCAATACGGTTAAATACGATTGTATTTCCCTGGATTGATGCTGCCTCATTTTCCAAAATCGGACTTTCCACCGATGCAGTTTCTACAGAGCCTGTTTCCACCGGAATTGTTCCCTCTGCATCGTCCGTAAGCTCATAAGAAAGCTTCACATTTTCCTGAACGTGGTCTTTGTGTACTTCACAAAGTGTCACATCCGTCTGTACGTCAAACTGACGGGAAGGTTTTTCGCCTGTCTTTGGCACGTCAACATAATCATCAAAGGTTCGGATAGAAATGTCACACGTACATTTTTTACGTTTCAAGGTAATCGTATACGTATTTTCCATATCGCCTTTGGTAACCTTAATCGTCAACACATCGCCATCCCAGTTCTTATTGATCGTCGCTCCACTTCCGCAGGTAGCATTTACTTCCGGAAGCTGATGTTCCGGATAACCATACGGAACATCCACGGTATAATTTCTCTGATATGGTTTAAATTCTCCATTGAGTTTTACGCCGAATGCGATATCTTCCGCACTACCTACAGCAAGGCTGTTCAGGCAGGTTTCATCCGTATAAATATACGTGGTCAATTTACCGGATACATCCTGTGCGGCAATCGTAAACTCTTTGGTAGAAGTGGATTCATCCAGAATTACTGTTCCGGAATCCATCGTCTGTGTCGTGTAAGACTTACGCATCAATGGTTCTTTTCCTTCTACCTCAATCGAACCGGATTTATTCATTGCCGTTACTTTTCCTTCATATACAGCAACTTCTTTCAATGGGATCTCGTTGTCTTCATCTCCTACGCAGTAGAATAGCTGATTTTCTACACTGTCTGCTGTATAGAGATATACCTGCGGTCCCTTTGTCAAATATTCCACGCTGAGTATTGCGGTCGTCGCATTGTCAGCGGAATCGGTTACTTTTACCTGATAATAACCATTTTCCAAAAGATTGACATCATATCTGTCAGAAAGCGTTGTCGGCGTTCCTGTTACTTTAATGCCGCTTCCCAGATCCGTCGTTTTCTGGGTAATCATATCCACTTTCTGAATCTCTACGGATTTAATCTTACGGTCTGCCTTAATATCGTAAGCAATATAGGCATTTGCCGTTGTATAATCCGTGATTTCGCTTCCATTCTCGTCAACCAGCTTCAATGTTACATCCGGCCAGTCATCCGTGGTTTCGTCAATCTTTTCTGCATCTTCTTCGAAACAATCAATGGTAATGTGTTTCTGTGTGATATTTCCGGAACTGTCTTCCACGATTACGTGGTAGGTACCATTTTTCTTAACCTTTAACGTTCCTTCTGCAAACTGATTATTTACCAGTTTATCCGCTCCGTTTCCACCGATGCTGACAGAATTGAGCATCACGTCGTCGTAAGCGTAAACCGGAATTTCCAGAACTGTTCCCGGCTGAAGTTTCGTTGTACCTGTCGGAAGTGTCTTTCCAACCACAATCACCGGTTTCACCTTATCTTCCGGTACATCACGTCCGGTATCCCCCTCGCTTCGCTCGGAATAATATTCCACCATTCGGTCAAAGGAAGCACTGCCATTAATTACTTTTACCGTAACGGTATGTTTTTTCAGCGAAGTATTGTTGAAATCTACGGTGTGTCGTTTGTAGTATTCTCCTGCTACTTCTTCTCCGTCGCGGTCTCTGTATTGTTTCGTTACAAAACCAAAACTATTGTTACTGGATACTTCGATATCGCCTGTGTAATAGAAATCAATACTTCTCGCATATGTCGTAAATGTAAAGCTATTGCCTTCTCCGCCGGTACAAATATCGCTATTGTATGGAAGTACGGTTCCTTGCGTAACAGCTCCGACATCCGTATCTTCCCATTCCTTTCCGTGCAAGGCATTGGTAAATTCAAATACCGGATTATCTGTACGAATATTGCATCCCGAAACGGTTGCCACAAATGTAATATCCTTAAAAGAACCTGTGGTCGTATCTGCAATTCGCAAAACACCGGAGCCCGCTTTCTGCGCGGTTACGGTAATGTATCCTGTCTTCACATTATAAGCTGCACTCTGCAAAAGTTTATTATCTGTTGCCACTTCTGCCTTGCCGTCTTTATTGATCTTCATTTCCGTAAGCGTAATATTGCTTCGTTTGGAAGAATCCATCGCCGCCTGCATCTTCAATGTAAAGTTGACCGGATTTCCTACTGTCAGAGAAACCTTATCCAGACAATCAAATCTTGTCGCCGGTACCACTTTACCATACGCCGTATTGTTGCTTGACTCATACTCGCCGGCATCACTCTTTAAAGTAAACTGAAGATTTGCGGCACCTACCGAGTCTTCCGGATCAAATGCACTCAATGGAATCACTATCTTTCCTTTGATCTTCTGTGTCTTACCTGCTGCAATCTTCTGATCCGTGCTGATGATTCCTGACGTATCGCTGTACGCAAGATAATCAAATACACCACTGTCATTTCCATTTCCAATAAGAGCGGTTTCTTTTCCATCCTCTGCCAGGATCAGATTTCCACCAATCTCCAATGGAATATACTTATCTTCACTTCCATCTGTTTTTCCGGCACTGCGTTTTACCTGGAATTTTACATTGGAAGCGTCTTTTACACCAAGGTTGCTTACTGTCATATCCACATCAGCAAGAACGCAGGAAATATTATTTACACTTCGTTTTTCCAATGTGTCGCTGGCAGTAATTTCCAAACTGTCGATGGAAAGTTCTGCTTTTTCACTGACAACAATCTTTCCACATCCGTCATCAGCATCGGCTGTACTCAATGCTTTTGCACTCGAATACGACGGATCCTCCTGTACATCAAAGTAAATCGTTCCTCCGGCAATATCCGATGGAAGTGCTTTACACACGATGTCTTCCGTCGTCACCTGCTGTCCGGCAAGAATATTGCTCTCTACTTTCCACTGTGCAAGTTCTGCTGCCGCACTGCCATTTTTGCCTGCTGCCTTCAATGTGATATAGATTGGATTTGCCTTGCTTCCTCGAATCGCCACATCTCCGGTATTACGGAAGGAAACGCTTCCGCTCAGTTCCGCGCCGGATACAAAATTGTTCTGATCAAATGTGATCGATGCTTCACCAATCTTCTGATCTCCGATTCCATACGTGATCGCATAAATACCGGAAGTTGCTGTGTTATTGGCATCAGGAACATATTCCGTATACTTTTCCCCATCAAAATCCATCGTGGATTTCTTTAATTTTGTCATCGTACCTTTGGTAAGAATTGTCAATGTTCCGCTCTCGTTTTCCGTGGTCGGTTTACCAAGTGCGATCTGTGGAGCATTGAAGATAAACTGGTCTTCTCCGCCGCCTTTCTTACTGTCAAAGAAGGCTGCTCTCGTATCTTCGGAAGTCCACTGATTTGATATGGAATCCTCATATACCTGCATATGATTCATCGCAAGCATAAATGCCTCTCCGAATTTTTTGACCGTCGGATCGTACTTCGTCACATAAAGGGCATTATTTACCGTATTGGTTACGGTCTGTGTGTAAACCGCAGAGATATTTCCATCTCCATCTACACCGATGGTCGCCTCTGCCTGTGCGTTTCCATGTTCCTTATCTACCGTAAACAATGGATCCACCGTGATCGCTGCATTAGTACTGTTCAATGCATTTTCAAGGCTCTTTTCTTTGATCACATAGGTAATTCCATTCATATTGTACATCAAGAACGTTTCTGCTTTTCCGGCATCTGACAATTTTCCATGAAGGAATTTCAAGTTGGTAAAGCTTGGAGATTCTACTTTCTCCTCGCAGCTTCCGCCGACATATACACCGTCGTTGTCATCGCTGTCATCGTAATCAACAAGCGTTTTCAAAAGAACCGGCGTCTCAAATTTCATGGAATTCTGCTCTATACTTCCGCTTTCTGTCATCACATTCTGCTTTTGGATCGTCGCTTTCTGAACATACAATTTTTTGATCTTTGCATATTCATCTGAGGCACCGTATTTATCCTTCTGCTCCGTGGTGTAAGAAATGAAGTAATCATTGTCTGTTCCTTCCGTAATCTGTACATTTTCCAGGCGCGTTCCCTGTTTTTTCCATTCATCTGTTGGCTCCAGATCGTATGTCTTATACGTTCCATCGCCCTGTTTCACACTGTAATGAAGTTTGGAGTATTTTCCATACAGGTAATCCGTCGTCAATGCATATTGATAGTTTGCTTTTGCATAAGGATCTCCGGTTCCGGATTCGTTATTGGAATCGTTTCCTTGTGCCGCTTTGTCATATTTTTCTTTGTATTCTTTTTCGCGGGCTGTAAGTTCTGCCTCGGTATAAGGTTCGGTATCGGCATACACGTGAACATTCGATGTCGATCCGGAAGGAAGGAATCGATATCCATTGCCTTTACTTAGAACTACGGCATTCGTAAATTCACTCGGTGACTTTGTATCAAATTCTGCCGTTTTTACTTCTACCAGCTGGCTGGCCGCTTTCAGCATTTTATCCGATGACCAGCTTTCCGGAATCGTCTTTGCTGCTTCTTCACTATAAGACGTCCAGGTCACTTTGATCATACCATTTTCTACAATGGCATCATAATCCAGGTCGCCGGTGCTTTCTTCGTTTCCTGCTTTACGGTCTACCACAATATATTTGGTCGCTGAGGTTTCATCGATCGGATTGACAAGTCCCATCGAATCTTTTCCCTCTTCTCCACCAACTCCGGTACTTGTTGTAGAAAGTTTGGACATAACAAGCTGGGTATTATTCAGGCTGTGACCCGGGTTTTTACGGCCTACCGTGTATAATACATAGTTTTCATCTCCCGCAGTCAACAGTTTATAATCCGAAGCACTGTCAAAACCGCTTCCCAGTTCTACTGCAGAAGCATTGCTGCCATAGCCGCTTACCTGAAATTCATCAATGCCTTCTACATCATATGCCTGTGCTGACATATCGTCCTGTGCGGCATTATCATCTGAAGAATTGATATTTTGCAGCCGGAATACATTTTTCGGCTTGGAAACCGTTACTGCAGCTCCTGCCACATCGTTATCAACCTCTTCTTCGGTTCCTCCCATATCCCGCCCGGCAACCTGCCAGGAGAAGAACCACGGCTCATCACCGTCCTCCTTTCGGGACGCATCATATCCTGCCTTACATCCGACAACGTCCATTTCATAAGAGAAGAACAGGAATACCACTCGGAAGCCAACCGCCGCCGATGTAATAAATTCGTCTATCTGCGTTTTCTTGTTTACCGTAAACGCAAACGAGACGGATACTTTTACATAAATTTCCAATTTCGCCAGATCAACTCCGACTCCGGCGCCGGCCTCTACATATAGGCTCGGATTTAAACTTAATCCTGCAAACGAAACATTATTTTTAATACTTGTCGTTCCATCCGCATTTTTAACTTCTTCCTTTTCCAGTTCAATACCGGTCTGCGCCTCAAGTTCCATGCCGATCTGAACGTATACGTAAAAGATCGGACAACACTGGAAGCGATATTGCAAACGGATACTTCCCTCAATCGCCAATGCGATCATTGCGGAAGAAAACTCATATTTACCAGTCAGTTTACTGTATTTCCATACAAAAGACATATTGACAGAAATATCAATTTCCGCTTTTTTCGCCGGGGAAGCCTTCGCCGCCTGGCCGTTATTTCCAGTACCATCGGATTTACCGGCATTTTTCTTCAATTGTTTAAAGATATTATTGGATGGATCCGACATGGCTTCTTTCATTTCCTTCAAGCTTTCTGCACCCATAACATCTTTTTCGGAAGCCTTGCCTCCCTCTTTACTCTTACCAAAGATAGGCGTTCCGACGGAAAATCCAATTTCATCGTCCCCCATCATAAATGTTCCATAACCAAGTCCGATTTCTATTTCCGGCAGATTCACACCCGGTGAAGTGTTTGCTACACTCGGCTGATTTGCCGTCTTTCCATCCTTATCTTCCGGAGCTTCAGCGGCTCCGGCCTCTTCGGATTCAAAAGCCTGTGCTGCCGGCTCTGGAACCGTATAGAAACCACCTCGCTTGGTCGATGTAATCTTCTCTTCATTTCCACTCGTCACACGAGAAGTGATATAATACGTTTCATTTCCATGCAGACATCCGAGATATCTATTAATCTGCACATCCGAAGAAGCTGCTGTAAATCCATTTGGCATCTTGGTCTCATACACCTTGATCTTCGATGGATTTTTATAGGCATTTCGCAGATTTCCTTTCCAGTCCGGCGTCCACTCATATTTCTTTGACTTGCTGTTCATCTTCGCCGGGCTGGCATCGTATCCGGACAGGAAAGATACCGTTCCGCTCGAAACAGCGCCATACATTCTCACGCTTCCGTCCTTCGCCGCGATATCACGATAGGACTTCTGCTCTTCGGTCATATTCTTTTTCTGTTCTTCCGAGGTCTGCGTCGTTACAAATCCCGGAACCACCTGAAATGTCTCTTTTCCTGTCGCTCCCGGCGGAATATTCAAAGAGGCCGGCTGAACCGAATAATCTACCTTGATCACAACATCTTTTCCAAAATCTGTAATCTGATAAGGTTCGCCTGCTTTCAGGATTTTAATCGGAGTATATCCGTCTCCTGCTTCTGTATATTTACCATCCCCATCTTTATCTTTGTAGATGGCTACCATTTTCTCGCTGATAATTTCCGGATCTCTTACTACACTGACAGCATCCGGTGTATATACAGAAAATGTAATGCTGTTTGATACAATATCCGAATCTGTAATTGTAATATCCGAATCTCCATCGTACACCTTATCCCCATAAAGAATCTTGGTACCATCTTTCAGACCAAAATTGATCTTGTTGAAGTTGATCACTTTATCAGAGGATGTATAACTATATTCTCCGGCGTTGGATTTCAAATCGATTGCTTTTCCATCCACCTTGATGTTTTTTCCAATCGCAGCAAATTTATCTGCTTTTTCCTGATCGGTATCTTTTTCCGTCATAGACGTCTTACAGTTGATCTCCAATGTCTGATAACGATTATATTCACAGTTCAAAGTATAATCTGCTGTCGTAGACATTCTTCTACCATTGTCATAATATTTTACTGTCGTAGAATTATTAAATCCCGTTTTCGAAGAAATGCTTCTGCTTCCTTCTTTCAATTCCACTTTATCAAGTCGGTAAACTCCGAGATTATCGGATCCTTTTACCTTCAATTCTGTTCCGAGATAGAATTTTCCATCGCCATCGGAATCAAAACCACCTTTTTCTATTGAAATAACCGGTTTCAGTCCTTTTTTTACTGCTGTCACATTTCCGCTGGAAGAACGATCCATACGGGTTTTGTCTTTGCTGTCACCCAGATTGATGTTCAATGTCGTCTGTTTACTCAGCCAGCGGCGGTACAAATTAATGTTTACCGCGTTCACTTTTGAATCACGATTCCGCACTGTACCTTTACGTTTTGTAATAGCTGTTTTAAATGCAAGATAATCATTATTTCCGTCAGCGACATCATCAAGATTTACCTGGAAATTTTTAGTTCCTGACCCATTTCCAAATCTTGTATATATTGTCGTCGCAGCTTTTTTTGACTCTTCACTGAGGCGGTTTCTCATGTTACCGTCTCCACTGTCAGAAGTATATTCTGTCAATGATGTCGCAAAACTGCTGTTACCAATACCTACAAGCAGTCCACTATAATACTCTCTTGCCCAGTACAAACTATAGCTGGTCTTCGCCCAGAAAGATCCTGACATACTGCTGTACATATTTACCAAATCATCAATCTGATAATAGGTATTTGCACGACGCTTTGCCACTAAGATGTCGCCGCCGCTTTTCGAGTTTCCACCCTCATCACTTGTAATCTGTGCTGTATAATTGTCTGTCAGATTACAATTTCTACCCCAGTTGCTCTTCAATTCACTGGTGCTGATCTTATAAGAATAATTGCCTGCTTCCTGTGCATTCATATCACCGGATTTATCGGCAACTTTTTCATAATCTACAACGTTATTCTTACTTTTAACGGCTTTACTCTTTACTTCTTTGCTGCCGTTTTCCGTAATCGCCGTGTCACTTTCCTTGACACGCGCCGATGCATCTTTCGCCTCTTTGCTCTTCGATGCGGTCGCAACATTGTCCTTATCTGCCGTATCTGTATTAAACAGATTGACACGGATCTCCTGCGCGTTTTGTTTGATATTTCCACCCTTTGCATTTTTCAGTTGAATCGTAAAGTAACGGTCTTCTTCTGTTTTCTTGTTATCGTTCAGAAGTTCAATCTCAATCTCGGTACTTTCGATACCACCACTGAAACTTGCTGTGGACTCTGCCTTAGCATAATCCGTCCCCGCTTTTGCACTTCCATCTACAGTCTTGTAATCCACAGAGGAAACATACTGCGTTGCTCCTGTTCTGCTCAACTTGATCTTCGCTTTGCCTGTACTTTTATCTACCCTTATCTGACTAAGTGTAAATCCCATGGTACTTTCGAGTTTTTCCTCGTCATCCTTGATGCACATTGATAAGCGGTTGGCAGATTCTGTAAACGCTGCTCCTTCCACATCATAAATGGTAAAGGATGCCAGTTCTTCCGCTTCATGCTCATCATCGTCCGTTGCTTTGACAACGATATCCTTTACCCATTCGCCGTCTTCAAAATCCACCTGCAGGAAACTTGTCTTAAATGGCATTTCCTGATCAAGTGCTGCATCCGTGTAACTTCCCTTTTCGTATGGCTTTTCATCTGTTATATGACGGCTGTTTAAGTTAATCCACAATTTTTGTGAACTCTCTTCTCCGGTCGTCTTTGACAAACTAAGTTTGTAATCGGCTTCTACTACACAAACATATTCATTTTGTTTAAAATCTTTGTCGCTTACAACAAGTGTTTCCTTTTCTCCTCCGGAAACAGCTTCCCATTTTCCATCTTTTTTTACATGCCAAAAATAGCGGACATACTCACCTTTTACGTCTTTCAAAGAGAGTGTTACTTTTCCATCCGCGTTCTTTGCAACAACTTCATAAGAACTGCATACCTGCTGTTTTCCCATCGTTCCATCGGTTCCGATCGGATTTTCCACCTTAACGGTATAGTCCTTATTGGATGCCGCATTGGCATACACCAATTCTTTTTCGTCTTCATCAAGTGCCGCTACAGCCGGAGTGATCGCCACTTTTGCTGTCGCTTTCCCTTTGGTTCCTCCAAGACGATAAATCGTTATTTTCTGCTCTTTCGCATTCTTTCCTTCCTCAATCGTTATGGAATCATTTTTAAACGCAAATGTTCCATTTGGGAATTTCTCCTCCCAGGACTCCTCTTCTTCGATGGTCTTTCCATCATTTCCTGTTACGGACAAATTGCCTTTTTTCTCTGCTTCATACGCATATGATGACGTCCCCACACTAGTCACTAGCATGACTGCTGCGAGGAATACCGCCAGCAAACGTTTTCTCAAATGCTTCATACACATTTCCTCCTTATACCTCGATTTTTTCTATTACCCTATTCTATTTTATACCATATAAATCCTCTGTTGTCTTGTTTATTTCATAAAATCCCCTCATGTAACACAAATGGGAATTTTTTGTAAACAAATTGACAACTCTATAAATTTTTCGTATACTAAATAAAAAGGTAACTATTCAGGATCAATGAACGAAGGTTCATGCATCGTCGTGCTTGCACGTAAGAGGCATGAGGCTGCGTTCATTAATTTTAAGACAGAAAGGAGCCGGTCAATGTACAGATTTGCCATATGCGATGATGACTCTCAGTTTGCATCCTTATTAAAGGAAGCTTTAATTACAAACTTAAACCGTCGCAATATTTCTTTTGAAATTTTATCCTTTGACTCTCCTTCCAGTTTAATCTCGCGTTTTGAGCAGGGAGAATCGTTTGATCTCCTGTTTCTGGATATTGTCTTTCAAGACACAACGGGAATTCAGACGGCACGCCGCCTGCGTTCCTTTCGCATTGATACAGACATCATTTTTTTTAGTTCCAGCAGTGATTATGCATTGGAAAGTTTTGACGTTTCTCCTCTGCATTATCTTATCAAATCACCGAAACTGGAAAAACTGGAAGAAGCGCTTGACCGCTTTTTTGACAAACATGCAGAGCAAAATTTTTACGTCAAATCGAGAGAAGGCATCTTGGCACTTCCTGTTTCCGATATTTTATTCTTTGAAATCTATGGACACGATCTTTCCGTTCATTTAACTTCCGGCGAAAATCACACCTTTTCCGGAACGCTGAAAAAGATTGAAGAGGATCTCCCAAGTTCCACGTTCATCCGGGCACATAAAAGTTATCTGGTCAATATGACACACATCGTAAAAATAGCCCGTTATCAGATCACCTTGTCCACCGGCCAATCCGTTCCGATCAGCAAAAAAAATTACTTGAGCATTATGTCCGCATTTGTAGACTACTCGACCCGCTCCCTTGAAATATAAAGAGAGCCACCCGCCTGTCCAGCACAATATCCCAAGCAAGATAGGTAATCCCATAATTTCCTTTTCCCAAAGTGCCACCGATAACATACCGGTTTACAAGTAATGTTCCCGGATTCAGACAATAAGGTGCCGGACAATACTCTTCTTGTTTCAAGCCGCAGTGAATACATATTTTCCTCATAATATTCATTTTACTCATGCAATTTATGCAACGATGCTTCCCTGCCACTATCATATTCTTTGACCTCTTTCTTCCAGAATGTTCCTTTTTTTATTATACAAGAAAGAAGTCAAAATTTTTTTCCATTCTTTTCACTTTTCTCTTCTATACAATCAACGGCAAACACCCACCACTCTTTCTATTCTTGTGGCATTCAAATTTATCCATCAAAAAAGACCATACCACAGAAAATAATATTTTCCACGATATGGTCTTATATTTTTTATATAACAGTTTGGAACTTTTTCATTATTCTCCCGAAAGCACTTTGTACACTTCTTTGAAGGCTTCCTTCGGCTGATACAGTTCGGTAAATAATCCGCAGTATGGACCATTCATCTGGTAACTGTAATCGGTCTCTGCCAGATACGGTGCATCAAACAAGCCCCAAATGGACAAACTCGTGATCGGACCTGTCTCTCCTTTCGCCTGCTCCGCTTTATTGATGTCGACATATGTCTGCATCAATTTCTTATAAAACGCTCCGTGCTCTTCCTCGCGTTCATCGGATCTCTCGTAACAAGGTACAATGCATCTGCCTCTTCCGGATATGCCTCCATCTTCAAAACAGATTCCTGTCCACTCTTTACTGCATTGATATCAACAAAGCCTGCCCAATCTGTCGTTTTCTTCATACGAAACCGCTCCTTTCAAAATAAATAGAAAAAACCTCTCATTCCGCTACCATATAATACTATACTTATAGTAACAGAATGAGAGGTATAATTTAACTAATATTCTATTAATTAACTATAAATATTTACTGACTCAGACTTGCCGCATAATCATTAAACAAATAGTCCATAATCGATGCTGTTCCGACAATCTCGCAACCGTAGATATGCTCGTCGCCATCTTGCTGCTGGCGAATGATACGAACCACGCAATTCAGCGTTCCTGGGTCTCCGAGCACCAATCTGGCATTAAAATAGTAACCGATCGGCAGCACACTTTTGGTACGGAATCCAATTCCTGCTTTAGATACATCAAACACTTCAATCGGCGCATTGATATTCTCCACTTTCACATTATCCTGCTTGAACAGACTGCTGATCTCTAACTGCAACTCGATCGGCCAGCGCTTTTCTCTTCTCATTTCAATCATAAAAATCCTTCTTCCTTACTGTTGTAAAATAGATACCAGACTTGGGATCAATTGTTTCTTTCTTGAAACCAGGCCTTTTAAAATAATACGTTTCATGTCGCCGGAAAGCTGAAACGCCTCCTTGACAACATCTTTGGATTTCTCACCAAAGCACAAAAGCTCCGTGCTTTCTTTTACAATATTTGTAAGCATCACAAATGCCATCGACACACCCAGTCCTTCAAACACTTCTTCCAGATACGGCACAATTTTTTCCTTGATTTCCTGAAGCTCAATGCTGTTCATCGAGTTGATCTGGCTGACGACAAATTCAATATCGCCCACTTCAAACCGTTTGAGATCCTGATTGAAAATTTCCTTCGGTTCTTTGGAACTCAGATCACTTCCTGCCCCAAACATATCTACCGCAAACTCCTCAATCTCAACACCGCAGATTTCCGACAGGTCTTCCGCCGCCTTCTGATCTACCGGAGTACAAGTCGGTGAACGGAACATCAACGTATCGGAAATGATCGCTGCCATCAAAAGTCCTGCGATATTTTTCGGGATTTCAACCCCATGTTCCTGATACATCTGATAAATGATCGTCGCAGTACACCCCAGAGGCTGGTTGCGAAAAAGAACCGGCTCCAGCGTCTCCAATGTACCGATGCGGTGGTGGTCAATGATTTCCAATATATGTGCAAATTCGATGCCATCTACGGTCTGCGAAACTTCGTTATGATCGACCAGAATCAATTGTTTTTTGCGAAGATTCAACAAATTTCGGCGGGAGATCATACCCACATAACGGTCATTTTCATCCAAAATCGGAAAATCGCGGTGGCGTTTTTTACCCATGACGCCTTTGATATCTTCCGTCTTATCCGCAAGATGGAATGTCGTCAGATCATTTCTCTTCATGAAATATTCAATCGGCATACTCTGATTGATCATACGCGCCGCCGTAAAGGTATCATATGGGGTTACAATAATATTGCAGTTGTGCTCCTGTGCCATTTTCTGAATTGTCCGCGATACTTTCGCATCCATACACACAATAATGCAGTCTGCTCCCATCTCAATCGCACATAATTGAGACTCGTAACGGTTTCCTAAAATTACCATATCCCCTTCGTGAATATAGTCTTCCATGACATCCGGATTCGCTGCCGCAATGATTACCTCGCCCTTTTTATAGGTTGCGTCTTCATCCCCGACGACCATTGTCGCCTCCAGTGTCTCCAATATATTTTTGTAGGAAGTTGCTGCCGTGGACAGGATACAATTGTCATACACGTCCATGTACGCGGTCGCAATATCTCCAATCGTGATCAAACCAAGCAGTTCATCCTTCTCCGACGTAATCGGAAGTGTCACTACATCCAGCTCGCGCATCATATTCCATGCCTTTTTCAATGAAATTTTTCCTGACACACCCTTCGTCTTCCGGATCTCGATGTCACTCACTTCTGTCATAACATCTTCAATGTACTGCGGTGCCGGCGTCTGGAAAAACTTGAGCACATACTGGGTCTCCTGATTGATCTGCCCAGCACGCGCTGCATAATAACCGCCGCCATGCACTTTATTTTTCAGATCCGCATACGCGATCGCCGAACAGATCGAGTCGGTATCCGGATTTTTATGTCCAATAATATATACAGGTATTCTGTCTTCCATATTCTGCAAAATCCTCCACTGCAAATATTTTCATTTTGTCGCTATATTTTACAGTTTACCATAGTTTTTCCCAAAAAGCCATGATATTTTTGTCAGCACACAGAAAATACGTCTTCTACCATTTCTTTCCCACGATTTTCGCATGAAAATCCAATCCATTTGTACTCCGCA